>Ga0302133_10000059_pt1 | contig 55978 bp, 46 predicted proteins | sample CB9_331_MG_FD_203121 | JGI IMG/M metagenome (GOLD analysis project Ga0302133, IMG submission 203121) | Marine microbial communities from Western Arctic Ocean, Canada - CB9_33.1 | ecosystem: Environmental > Aquatic > Marine > Oceanic | place: Canada: Western Arctic Ocean | collected 2017-09-19 | reverse complement strand
AAGATGCAATAAACAAAAGAATAGATGATGCCATTGCAAAGACTAAAAAAGAGATTGCTGATATGGAAGCAGCACAGCAGGCAGGTGAGACTCGTAAACCAGAATTACTAGCTCGGTTGGCTGCTATCAATGAACGCATGAACATACCAGATCCTCTTAATGGATATAAGACTACTTCAACAGAATCCGTAGCTGAGACAGAGCCAGCAGAAGAAGTTTCACCTACAAAAACTCCAGAGGAGACAGCCAAAAAGAAGGAAGTATTGGTTGAGGCAACAAAGAATTTTAAAGAAGCGTTTACCAATCTTACAGATGCAGCTACAAGCGGAGAGGAGATTAAGACAGATGAAACAGATATAGATCCAAACCTAGAGAAAATGCGCACAGTTCTTGATACCGTAAAGGAAGAAGATTCTCGTCTTAAGGTACTTGCAGAAGTAGGAATATATACACCTGCGCCTTCTGGTGGAGCGCCATCTTATTCTAAAGAGCTAAAAGGCAAAACAGATGCTGTGGCATATGAGATCTATTACAAGGACAAGGTGCTAAAACTAAAGAAGCCAGACGAGAGCTCCGACGTGTAATTCATGTCTGGTGCCGGGAAGAGGTAGGTATGCCTCACGACTGCGGGCAGGTATGCCTCACGACTGCGGGCAGGTATGCCCGCGATGATGGTTGTTCTATAGGGTGATAGAACGGTGTTTTTCTTTACGCAAAGCGAAAAACATTATTACACTACAGCAAATATACCGCAGCGCGGGCATACCTGCCCGCATTGTTATAGTGTTATTTCCTATGTCACAACCCCATCCAACTCAAAGTGATGCTTTGTTTTTTATTACAACAAATTGCCACAATCGCGAGCCTCTGTTTAAAAATTCTTCATATGCACGTGAGGCGATTGATGTAATCTATCGTGTCCAAGAACAACATCCATTTTTTCTTCACGGATTTGTGATTATGCCAGATCATTGCCACCTCCTTTTGTTTGTCGATGAGCATGAGTCTATTTCTACAATAATTGGTTGTTACAAAATGGGTGTCAGCCATGCCATTGGTATCGGCTTAATTTGGCAGCCTCGATTCCATATGCGATTACCTGAGAATGCAGGAGCTACGTTGCACTATATTCATCAAAATCCAGTAAAAGCTGGCTTAACAGATCATTCTGAAGATTACCCATGGTCTTCAGCATCAGGAAAATGGGACATTACGGATTTGAATGCATTGTGACCCTTAATCATCTGCGGGCAGGGATGCCCGCTCTGGTGGATGGAATACCAAAGCCCGCATTGTATTCCAAATGTGCCCAAGGATGGGCGCTCTGCAGGTGGTTTTTTGTAGCTACGTCTGGTGCCGGGAAGAGGACTCGAACCTCCACGGGGGGGTGCCCCACTGGTTCCTAAGACCAGCGCGTCTACCAATTCCGCCATCCCGGCATTTACGCAGCTCAGGATACTGGATTTTTGAGCTTAGTGAACCTAAATATCCATCAAACTTTCTTTGAGTCTTCCTCTTCGTCAGAGGGGACATCTAGGCGTGTTAGAAGTGTATCTTGCTCTGACTGGTCTGCATCCTTCTTCTTCTGGATGGCATCTTTATCTGCCTGAATCTTGGTAGTACGTTTTTTGGCTGTGAGCCGTAGGGATTCTCTGCGCTCTTCTACCGAAGCTTTGCTTACTATTTTCTTCGCCTCTCTTTTGGCAGCTTGAATACCCTTAGAAGATTCCACCTCTATTTCTTGTTCTAACTTGATGTATTTTTTACGGAGTTTCTGCCGCTCGGTTCGTTCCGTGGCTTCCACTTTTTGTAACTCTCTACGTTTTTGTTCTGGGTTTTGATAACTCTCTGCTCGGGCAGTTTCTCTTCGGATTTTCCCATCAAGCTTATCCGATTCCATACGTTCTTTTACAACAAGCTTTTGTTGTTTGTCTCGTGCGTCTATTCGGATCTTTCCACTGTGTTCTTTTTCATAAATGTCTGCTCTTCCACGTTCTTTGCGTGATGTCTTTTCGGTATCGTGCTTTGCTTTACGCTCATCAGAATCTGCCTGAAGATAGACACGCTTTGACTCTCTTTCTGCATCACCTTTTGTCTTTTCTTTTAACTCTTCTGCATCTCGATCTTTTTTATCTGTGAGGATTTTCCATCGGTTTTTATTACTCATTTCCTTAAGATATTGCAGATGTTCTTTGCGCTTTTTCTCGCGATCTTCTTTTTCATCGGTAATCTTTTTTAACTCAGCATCTTTCTTTTTACGGAATTCTTCGTAGTCTTTGCGGTCTTGTTTCTGGCGTTTTTTAAAATCTTCTTGCTGCTCTTTTTCTTGTGTATGCAGCTTTTCCAATTCTTTTACTTGTTCCTCTTCCCACGCACCTACTTTTTTTGCCTCTTTCTTTTTACCAAGTTTGCGCTTGGACTGTTTACCAGCAAGCTCTTCTCTTAGAGTACGGTTTTTTTCGTCGAACTTCCGTATCTCGTCTTTGGGGTCAGTGGAGGTCATTCTATTCTTCGAGAATTGCAATACCAAGTTCTGTAAGCTGCTCCTGCGGCATTGGGGATGGAGCGCCGAGCATCAAATCTTTTGCTTTTTGGTCTTTTGGGAAGGCGATAACCTCGCGGATGTTTGGTTCGTCCGCAAAGATCATACAAACACGGTCGAGCCCAAAGGCGATACCTCCATGTGGTGGAGCACCATATTCAAATGCACGGAGCATGTGACCAAAGCGCTGGTCTGCATCTTCGTCTGTGATTCCTAGCACGTCAAAGATCTTCTTTTGGAGGTCTCGTTCGTGGATTCGCATAGATCCTCCTCCTATTTCGTTTCCATCCAAGGCAAGATCGTAGGCGATAGCACGTGCTGCAAGTGGATCGGATTCTAGTAGCTTCTCGTCCTCTGGATGTGGCCTTGTAAACGGGTGGTGTACAGCACCAATAGCTCCTGTTTCTTTACTCTTTTCAAACATAGGAAAGTCCACGATCCATACATAGCTCCAAATAGACTCATCTATCATGCCGAGCATCTTTGCGGCTGCTTTACGCACTTCTCCTAGTGGCTCTAGTGCATGAGGATATTCTCCTGCTGCAAAGAAGATGATGTCGCCGTCTTTTGCTCCTGTGGCATCGTTCAAACCTTTTAAAAACTCTGGTGTAGAGTTTTTTACAACCGGTCCTGCATCTTCGCCGACACGTACCCAGGCAAGCCCCTTAGCTCCGTGACGTATGGCAAGGTCTGTGAGGTCATCAATATCTTTACGACTCATTGTTCCGCCACCTGGCACGTTCATTGCCTTCACAGTTTCGGCTGAGGAAAATACCTTAAATCCGCAATCTTTAGCGATGTCGGAGACATCAGTAAATTTGAGTTCAAAGCGCAGGTCTGGTTTGTCAGATCCATAGGTTTCCATTGCTTCTTTGTACGTCATGCGAGGAAATGGAGTCGATTGAATCTTTTTATCAGGGCGAATCTTCTGTGTAAGTTCTACGAAACATTCTTCAAGCTGAAGGATGATGTCTTCTTGCTCGACGAAACTCATTTCAATTTCAAATTGTGTGAATTCTGGTTGGCGGTCTCCGCGAAGATCTTCGTCCCGGAAACACCGTGGCACTTGAAAGTATTTATCGATACCTCCAACCATCAAAAGTTGTTTGAGTTGTTGTGGGCTTTGTGGGAGCACATAGAAGTTACCGTGATGCACTCTGGATGGCACCAGATACTCGCGGGAACCTTCGGGGGTACCTTTTACTAGGATTGGAGTTTCGATCTCTAAGAAGTCATTCTTGTGGAAATATTCACGGATAGTTTGCACAATGTTATGGCGCAGTCTTAGGTTCTTCTGCATGCGAGTTCGGCGCAAGTCGAGAAATCGATACTCCAGACGTACCTCTTCTCCGATGTCTTTATCTTGATCGATCTCAAATGGAGGAGTTTTCGATTCGTTTAGCACAGTTATTTCTTCCACTACTACTTCGATAGCACCTGTTGGATTGTCATCACGAACAGCACTGACAATGCGTCCTCGAACCTTTCCTGTTACTTGTAGCACCCATTCTGGTCGTATCTTTTCTGCCATCGCAAATTGTTCTTTGCTTTCTGGAGCAAAGACGATCTGGGTAAATCCATATCGATCTCGAAGATCCACAAAGATCAATCCTCCATGGTCTCGTCGACGGTGAACCCATCCACAAAGCGTGACTTCAGACCCATCATGATCTGCCCTTAGTTCGCCGCAGGTGTGAGTTCTAAGCATTGTAGACAGAGTATAGGGGGCTTTTGGCTTACAGCAACTTATTCATCGCCTCTTTAAACTCTTCTACATCCTTAAATTCGCGGTGCACAGAGGCAAAACGGATATAGGCGACCTTGTCGATACGCTTTATCTCCTTCATCACGTCGTTCCCGATAGTAGAAGAGCTTACTTCCTTTTTGTTTCCTCCCCATTTCTCTTCGAGCTTTGTCAGCATTTTATCTATTTGATCTTGAGTGATAGGCCTCTTGGTACAGGCAATCCAAATACCACGCTCGAGTTTAGATCGGCTATAGGGCTCGCGGGTTCCATCACGCTTCACCACGATCAAATTACTCATCTCCTGCCTTTCAAATGTAGTAAACCGATGTTGGCACTTGGTACATTCCCTTCTTCTGCGTACAGCACGACCTTCTTCTGCGAGTCGCGAATCTACGACGGCTGTATCCTCTGATTTGCAACGGGGACAGTGCATTAAGAAGAGTGTAAAGAGGAAAGTGGAAAGTGGAAAACGATTAGACATCAATATTCCCCTTTCTTAACACATGTAATACCCCTTCGGATACATCAACTACTGTAGAGGCATCTTCTTGCTTTAGGAGTCCATCATCAAGTATTAGATCGGGTGTATGTTCTGCGTCCGCAAATTGCTTTTCGATATCGTCGGCACTAAAGGTATTGGGTTGGCCGTGGATATTTGCAGAGGTCGTAGAAAGAGGTGATCCGAATTTTTCTACCAGTGTGCGAGCAGTTGGGTGTGATGATATTCGCAGACCTATAGTTGTCAGTGATCGGTTGTTGGTTGTCGGGGTGACGTAGAGTATTTGAGGGGCATCGTGTCGTAGTTTTAGAATAATAGTTAGAGGTCCTGGCAAATGTTCTGATACCATTTGCGAAGCCTTTTCGTTCCAGTCCAGAAACGCTTTTGCTTGTTCAATGTTTTCGAAGAGTGCACTTACTGGCTGGCTGGGGCTGCGCTGCTTTATAGCAAATAGCTTCTCTACTGCTTCTGGCTTTTGCAGATCACAGGCTAATCCGTAACACGTCTCTGTTGCATGTGCGACAACGCCTCCTGTGCGTAACACTTCTAGAGCTTGTTGTATGCCTTCTTCTGATGCAGAAACTACTTTCATATTACGACGTAACTGTTTCGTACTGCTTCTTTACTTCCGATAGCTTCTTCTCTAGTACCATCGACATGTTAACTGTCATGGGTAGCGGAATGGTTTGCTCGCCAATTTGCAGCTGTACCTTTTCTTTTCCTGGATATGTTTCGAGAATTTTTTTGATATCCATTAGCATCTTTTTCGGTGCACGGGATGGGAGATCTATTGTGTGAATAGAAATACGAGTGTCTTCTGGCTTTTCTGTGAGTGTTTTTACGGTTGCGTCTAGTGCATCTTCTATCTTCATTCCATCGAGAATCCACTGGCCAAGTGGCCCAAGAAACTCTGCGGTTGCTTCTGAATCTTTTACGTGCATGGTTTCTCCGGCGATAACATTACCTTCTTCATCTAACACCTCCACCACCTCCTCTTCTAGTGTTGCTTTGGTAAGAGTTAGCCCACGTTCTGCTTCCGCTTCGTCAAAAAACCCTTCGTCTTTTGCGCGGTCTATCATACGAGTGAGTGAGGCCTTTTTAATGGCATCTGCACGCAATTGTAATTGCCCAGAGCGATTATCTAAGGTCCCCCCTACAATGATTACTATATCGGGTTTTTCTAGGTACTCAGCACATTGTGCGTAGGTACGAGGGAAGAGGGTTATTTCTATTTTCCCCGTGGGGTCTTCTAGAAATACTATTGCCATAGTGTCACCTTTTTTTGTGGTGATCTTTTTGATACCTTCTACGATTCCAGCAAGAGTTATCTTTTTGCCTACATCTTTATTGGTAATATTGCCCGTAAGGTGTGCTTTTTTACCAATGTATTTACCGAGGCCCGCAAGTGGGTGACTCGAAACATACATTCCTAGGGTTTCTTTTTCCCAGGCTAATTTTTGTAAGGATGTTGCCTCAACTGTTTCTGGGAATTCTATCTTTGCCGCTTCACTATCTTCCATTTGCGCAAAAAGATCCGTTTGTTGGCTACTTACATCACCAATCGATTTTGCGAACTCTACGATTTTATCGTAGTGGGTTACTACTTTGCTGCGATCTGCCAAAGAGTCGAGTGACCCAGACTTGGACAGTGCTTCGAGTGTTTTTTTGTTGAGCACTTTTGCAGGAATACGTTTAGCAAAATCTTCAATACCTTCAAATTTACCTCCTTCTTGCCTGGCTTCTATTATTTGTAGTACCGAGCTATCTCCAATTCCTTTGATGGCAGTTAGACCAAAACGAATAGCGTTTTGTTCTGGAAGCGCTGTGAAGTGTCGTAGGGATTGGTTGATATCTGGAGGGAGTACTTCTATCCCCATAGAGCGACATGCTTCGATCTCAATCATTACACGGTCTGTGCGTTGTGCATCTGCAGAGAGAAGAGCTGCCATAAACTCTGTAGGATATTTTGTTTTGAGATATGCGGTTTCGTAGGCAATACGAGCGTATCCTGCAGCGTGCGATTTGTTAAATCCATAACCGGCAAATGGAGTAATAACATCATCAAAAATTTTCTCTGCGAGTTTTTGTGGATACTTCTTTTCTAAAGCACCTTCAATAAACTTCTGACGTTGCGCGTGAAGCTCTGCAATAATCTTTTTACCGATCGCACGGCGAAGAATATCTGCTTCTCCTAATGAGTACCCTGCAAACACCTGTGCTATCTGTAGGATTTGCTCCTGATATATTCCAATTCCGTATGTAGGTTCTAAGATAGGCTTAAGGTCGTCGTGAATATATTGCACCTTTTCTTTCCCGTGCTTTCGTTTGATATAACTGGGGATCCATTCCATTGGACCTGGACGATACAGAGAAACCATCGCCACAATATCGCTGAATTCCGTTGGCTTTAGTTGCTTTAAGTATCGGCGCATTCCTCCGGATTCCAGCTGGAAGACTCCTGTGGTGTCTCCTTTTTGGAGTAGAGAGAATGTTTGCTTGTCGTCTAGTGGTATCTTTGCAATGTCGATGCCTTCGTTTTTGGTGCGTTCTATAATTTCGAGTGTTGTTTGGATAACCGTAAGGTTCATAAGTCCCAAGAAATCCATCTTTAGAAGACCAAGAGACTCTAATGGTTTTGCAGAGGATTGCGTGATGATGGTTTGATCGTCTTTAGGGGCTCGTTGTAGGCTTGTGTAGTGCACGGTTGGTTCTTCTGTAATGATCACTCCACACGCATGCACAGAGACGTGACGCGCTTTTCCTTCGAGCTTGAGTGCAATATCAATAATCTTTTTGTAGATTTCGTTACTATCGTATGCATTTTTTAGCTCCGGTGTTTCTAGCGCTTCGTCGAGTGTTGTTCCTGGTCGGTCGGGTATCAATTTCGCAAGAGAGTTCATCTCTAAAAATGGAACACCATATGCCCGTCCTACATCTTTTACAGCAGCGCGTGCTGCGAGTGTTCCGAACGTACAGATTTGTACTACACGATCGTTTCCATATTTCTCTCGCACGTATTCGAGTACTTCGTCACGACGGTTATCCGCAAAGTCGATATCCACATCCGGCATAGATATACGTTCTGGATTTAAGAATCGTTCGAACAGCAGTCCGTGCTCTAAAGGATCGAGTGCGGTAATTCCGAGGCAGTAACTTACTAAAGATCCCGCTGCAGACCCACGTCCAGGGCCCACAATGATTCCGCGGCTTTTGGCTTCGTTTACAAAATCTGCGACGATTAAGAAGTAGCCAGAAAATCCCATCTTTTCGATGATTCCTAGCTCGTAGTCCATGCGTTCTTTGTGCTCTTCTGTTGGGTTTGGATAGCGTACTACAAATCCCTTTTTGCACATTGTGCGTAGGTAATCTGTCTCGGTCTCTTTCTTTGGTGTCGGAAATTTTGGAATGTGATACGTAGTAAAGTCGAATGATACTTCGCAACGATCTGCAATCTTCTTCGTATTTTCTAGTGCCTCGGGAACATGAGCGAACATTGTTTCCATTTCGGAAAATGGTCGCATAGAAAAATCACTATCACGCATAGAGAATCTGCTCGGGTCATCTACGTGAGCATTTTTTTGAATACACAAAAGCACATCGTGTGCCTCTGCATCTGTGGGGTTGCAGTAGTGACTGTTGCACGTTGCCACAACAGGTACATTTAGCTCTTTTCCCCAATGAATAAGTTGCTGGTTGATCTCTATTTGCCCTGTGACATTAGGCAGCTCCATAAGTTCGAAGAAGAGGTTCTCTTTTCCAAAGAAGCTTTGGTACTTTTCGACAAATTCTTTTATGCGCTCGCCATCTTCTGCAAGTGCTGCTTGCGGAATGGCTCCGCTTATTGGTCCGGTTAGAGCTATGAGGCCTTTACCGTGCTCTTTAAGGAGTTCATCGTCCACACGAGGCTTGTAGTACATACCTTCGAGTGCTGCCTTTGTAGAGAGTTGCAAGAGGTTCTCGTAGCCTTCTTGTGTTTCTGCAAGAAGCACCAAAGGGTATCGTTTGCTGTCGATGCCACTTTCTTTATCGTGCCGTGTACGTATTGCACAGTAGGCTTCTAGTCCTAGAATCGGTTTTATCTCATGTTTGTGCGCTGCTTTGTATAATTCGATCAATCCATAGGTAAATCCTTTGTCTGCTAGCCCTACAGCGGATTGGCCTAATTCTTTTGCTCGTATCACAATTTCCTCTGGGCGTGGGAGTGCCTCAAGTAGTGAATATGTGGAGTGGCAATGCAGATGTACGAAATCATTAGGATTCATGAGGGATTGATCATAGCAGATTGGCTGTTAACAGTTAACAGTTAACAGTTAACTGTTTTTTTATGATCCACAATCTCCTTCTAGTGCCAGACTACAGACTTTTACGAAGCTTCCCAATTTGTAGATCTTGTATCCTGTGATATTCGTGTCTGTTTCATTAGGATCAATAGGGATATTGACGAGGTACTTTCCATTGGTGGTGAGTACCGATAAATCGTATCCGCTGACTGGTGCATTCGTGCATGCCGTTCCTGTTATTGTGTCTCTGCAAATATTTAATGCATTTGCCTTAATAGTTGGGACACCTGTCACTGGGTTTCCATCAATAATATATTGAGAGATAGCATTTTCTATTTCTCGTACTGCAACATTACGACTGACGCCCTGTGCATCATTGAGCTGTTTTGTAGGGTTGATAGCAATGAGAACAATAGTAGAAAGAATAGCGAGTATTCCGAGTACGAGGAGAAGCTCCATAAGTGTAAACCCGTTGCGATTAGTGTTGTGCATAATAGAAAGTGTATCAGAGTTTCTTTACGGCCTCTTGGCATTTTTCCCAACTAGATTTTCCTGTGATATCATCATTCCTTTTTACGTCGAAGTCTCCTGATGCATAGGGGAAGCATTCATCACTATACAGTGTCTTCATAATCGTTTCGAGTTTTTCGTTGCATGGCCTGTAGATGCAGGTTCTTCTAAGGAAGTAGGCATAGTTTCGTGCGAACTTGCGTAATCCCTTGCCTGAATCCGTGACGGTTTCTATGTTATTTTTCATGGCAGGTCGAACAGGTTTTAGTGCTGCTATTACTTCGAGCACTGCATCTTGTGCCTTGGGAAGAATGGAAGAATCTTGTGTGGCTTGCCAGTGCATAAAGTCCGAAAAGACTCCTCGCGTATCATCGCGTGTAACTACAAGGAGTCCGAAGGCATCAGAGTCTCTTTTTACTGCTTCTTTGCGATCATCTTCTTCTGGGAATTCATCGGGGTCTCGTAGGTATCCGGGGAATATACGTTGCGATGCCCAGTTGTGCTGCAACCTGAAGAACTTTTTCCAGATAGACAGCTGATCTTTACGGAAAAAGAATGGTGCTCTCGTCGCTATTGAACCCCATTCTTCAGAAGGCTTGATCTCTGGTGTAAGTTCACCTTCAAATCCTTCGTTAGTTTTGTCATTGTCGGACTGTCTGTCACGATCTTCTGGGGGAACATCCGCATTACATCCATAGACTCTTCTGTGTTCTATATCTTCTACCTCTCCAAATTTCTTAAGGTGCTCGCGTTCTTCGTTGTTGAGCATTGTGTTGTCGACAAGTTGGTCGAGATTCTGTGTTACTTCTTCGATATGGTTAATATCTTCTAGGAATTCATCACGTATTTCTTCTAACGCTTTGAGTGCCTCTACCTCTGTTTGAATTACTTTAAATCTACTATTGGTGTAGTCCTCTAGAACTTCGAGTTGGCATCCGTAGCCTGAATTATTATCTGCTAGATAGTCCGAGTCGAATGGGCAGATGTCGATGTATTTTGGATCGGTCTCACCGTCTTCTGCGAAGACACAAATACTTTCTGTTGAGCATGCATCTTTTTTATCAAAGAATTGATATCCTCCAGCACCATTTTTTACTTCTGTGCAATCATCAGCCTGCTTGATTTGGCACTCTAAGTCATTGAGAACACAACACCATCCTTCGTAGGGGGCATCAAATTCGTTGTAGTATACCCAACCAGTGTCGACGTGTGATGGTTCTAATGCTCCTTTAACAAGGTTTTTATATCGTGCATTTAGAAATCCTGCCACCCCTTTAAGTTGTCGCAGCGCTCCTGTGGATTTTGCATCATACGCTGCATTTATTTCGCAGCGCACTTCTTCCATCTTGGCTTCCATCATGACCAGATCTAAATGTAGACAGGTTGAAATACTTGTAAGGTCCCGAGAATATTCCACCATGCGTAGGTCGGTATCGACCAGCATGTACATTATGGATTCGATCGTAGAGAGAAAGTGTATATCAAATAATGCGAATGCTAGTTCGCCACCTGCTAGAGCTTTTGCACTATTGATACCTTCATCTGTGCGCTCCAGAACGGATTTGGTGTAGTGACCGATGGGATCTTCGCTAAGAAGATTGTTTGCCACTTCAGACTCTGGACACTGTGCAGCAACCATTGTTGGAAGCAAGGTTATTAGTAGGCCTATTGATAGGAAGGAATAGTTTTTCATTATTGAGGGCAGCCAGCGTTACCAGAATATCGGGAGCACATTTGTGAGGGGAATTCGATATCTCCTACCTGATTAAGAATGTGATACATCGTATTAAGAATGTCTGCAAATTGCCGTGCTCCACTATTGAGGTATATTGTAAACATATCTGTTGCAACGCGTGAACCAATAGCAGAAGCAGCATATTGAATACCAAGGCCCGTGGCCTCGTATTCCTTTGGTTGTAACCGTATATCATCAATGCTTTGAATAAAGGTAAGAGGAGGAAGACCTAGGCGTTTTGTGTGGTCAAATCCACAGAGGATAGGCGGTGTTCGTGCTGGAAGACCGTTGATCTGACAGAGGGCATGGTCTAGTTCTTGAAGCATGAGTGCAGGTCTGTAGAGCGGGAATATTGGAGGTGTAATTGCTGGTGGGGCCTCTACTTCACCAATATCAGGATCTGGCAATTCGCAGGAGTCCCATGGAAATCCTTGATCTACTACAGTCAGACTCATGCGACCAGGAATATCTCGTGCGCGTTCGTGTGTTTCTTCTATGCACTGTCCTGTGAAACAAATATTGTTACCAATAGTATTTTGATATTTTGATTGGCACCCTGGCTTACAAGAAAGGGGATAAGAGTTGTAGAATGCTTTAATGCGCGGGTCTTCTAGGGAGTCTTCACAGGTTTCAGGAATATCAAGAGATCCATCTTCTAGCATTTTAGTAATAGATTCACCGATTGTATCGAGAAGAAAATCTGGATCGATCCCATCATTCGTGCAGACCTGATCGTCATCGTTTGGGTCATCATCGAAGGTATGGCAACTGAAGTTGGCATATGCACTAGCACATTGGTCGATTGTGATAAGCGCCTTGTCGAGTATTCCATCAAGAGCAAACATCTTACATTGTACAAAATATGCCTCTCGTTCTGATGCACAGCATCCAGCTGCAGCTTCCTTATCACTTGGAGGATCAGTGACGTCATTTCCAGTACGTTCTAGTGTTTGTAACGTGCTTTCATCACACATGAGCTGAGCATGCGTGAGCTCGTGTGCAAGTAGATAATAGGGTTGCTCTATCCCCGAACCGGTTTTGTTCACGCAAATTTCTATAACATCATGCCTTCTAAAGAAGCTTGTTGTTGCAGTAGCGTCTTCTCTGCAGACATCCTTACATATCACATCGATAGCACAATTAGCACAGGCAGTCGGTCGCATATCTAGCTGCTCTTCGGCGGTATCTTCTACGAGGTTTGCTTCTACGGTTTCTTTCCAGCCACCGATACCACAAATATTGCTACCTGAAACTCTACGGGCAACATCATTTTTAAAACGTTCTGGTTGGCAGCGTGTCAGAACAATTCCTCCTGTACCTGCTACTTGGAGTTCCTCTTCTTGTTTATTGGTTAAGTCGCACGCTTCGTATTCTATGACACGACAGAGGTAGCCGTTTCTTCCATATGGGTGCGAACACACACCATCACCTTCTTTTGGTTCGGGGACGACAGCATTGTTCGATTCTTTCTCCTCTTCAGTTTCTTCGTCATCGTTTTCACTGCCATTATTAGGGTCTTGTCCCTCTGTATCTAGGCTCAAAAACGGTTGATCTTCTTTTTCCTCTTCTCCAAGTTTACTGGGGTATTTTCCACCACGTACGAGGAATTCAGAATACGTGTTGTAACAGTTTTTTGGGGTGTCTCCTTCTATGCAATCTCCATAATTTGGATGATAAAGAGCTGCTTGTACTGGTTCTATTTGGACATACCACTGTAAACCGACATCGTCATAGCGCATCCAGATAAAAATATTACTTTCTTGATCTACAAAGCTGGGATAGAGAATGTGTTCATCATTTCCAAACTCTACGTCGTCAGTTTGGAGTTTATCGCGAATCTCTATGAGGTCTTCTTCGAGGTCACACCATCTTCTTTCTAGCCAAACATTTGCAGGGTTCTCTGGATATTCTTCTGCATCTTCACAGGCTCCTTCGCGGTCTATGACATATTGCACGCCATGGCGATAGCGCCTTATTGCTGCAGCCATGTCATCTTTATCCTTTTTTTCTTCAGCATCCTCTTCATCTGCTGTCCAAGTACGAATGAGTTCTTTGAGACTTTCTACGATAGCTTGAGAATCTTCTTTGAGTTCATCTTGAATTTCTGGTGGCAAGGTTCTTGCTTGTGTAAGCGTTTCAACAAATGGCTGTGTGTATGTATCATTTGCTGCACGCCACAAATGCATAATACTAGAAAATCTTCCAATGATATCTACGGGCTTTCCAGGGTAACCATCAATTCCCATTTCATATCCAGTGACAATTGCTTGTAGATCTCTTCCGAGTTTACGTAGCCAGACATTTCGCGAAACAATATTTGTAAGGCGGTCTTGCACCATGATGCACATAAAGAGATCGTTTTTCATCTCGTCATCTCCACACATTGTAGTTACCTGCATTCGTAACGAGTAGTCTACGTAGTCTTCTTTTTTTATTTCAAACGGTACAATTTCATTATTTAAATCGTTCGTATCGATTTCGTCATCATGATAGATCCCAATAGCGAATCGCTGGTCTGGTAGGGTGGCTTCTTCTAGGCGTGACTCAAGTTCAACGGCTGTTTTGATCTTTTTGTAGAGCGTGTCGTCCCCCTCTGCGTAGGCAGTTGGTATCAGGACGCCAATAATGATGAGGAGTTTGATCATTATTCTTTTTCTTCGAAATCACGTAGTGCATCTTTTGCGTTCCAAGATCGCGGCAAACAACTGCTCGTCTCTGCAGTGAGAGCCGCAATGTTTCGTATATCTAGTGAGAGCCTCTGTGTGCATTCTAGTTCTGCCTCTAGTGGGCGTAGACGACCAAACGTCCCAATAATAGAGAGGACACGATGTAAAGTCTTGCGCGCGATTATACGCTCTCTTCTGATGATAGATTCACGTCTAAGTGTTTCTTCCATCAAATCAGAGATAAAAAAATCTTTGACTCCGGGTTTGGAATATTCTTCTTGGGTAGTATCAAAATAACGAAATTCATCAAACTCCATGAGGGCGCATTCGTAGATACGCAAATATTCTAGTAAGACTCTACCAATATCATACTGGCTGAGTGGAACAGGCTTTAGAGGAATAGTAATCTTCCACGTAGGAAGCTTTCCTGCCAGACTCTCAAGTTCTGGCCCTGGTGGCATAAAGGATTCGTAGTCATCTGCGTTACATTCAAACTCTTGTGGCTTTAAAAATTCTTCTACTACTTTATCGACTTGCTCATGATATATTTCTGGCCACTCTTCAACAAATGCGTCACTGAACCCTAGAGTATCATAACGGTCTTCGAATCGAGAACATGGTGCGAGGATAGGGTGTTCATTCTCTGGCCTTCCAGAATAGGCAGGTATGGCAAGGTCGCCTGCCGCTTGAATCATTGGAGCGCCTAGCACGAGGCCTATGATGAATATCATAATTTTCATTCGGCTGCGGGTGGTGCAGAGTCGCAAGACGAAAGGAAGCAGGGGATGCGTTCGAGTTGACCAAGAAGCTGTGCAGCTTGGCGCAGTGTTCCTGTAATTGGCCAACGTAATTCACGAAGGAAGATGTCGAAGTTTCCAGCAAATTGCAGCAGTGTTCTAAAGCCGGCATCGTACTCTACTGCAAGCTTGAGTTGCTCTATTTCTCTGCGCATAAGCTGGCTAGATATTTCGTCACAGTAACTTCTGCTATCTACTTGGGCATCAATAGAAAGGTCTGGAACTGCAAAGTGACACTCGGGCCATGATTGGAGGTTTTTAAATTCAATACATCCAATTGGTTGTATAACATCTATTTCAACAGGGTCTTCGTCGGATTGAACTTCTGAAAATCTTGATATCTCACAGAGTGCGGCAGAGCGGCACTCCATTGCGCGAATTGCTTGGAGTAGATACGGAATAAGTTCTGATGTGGTAACGCGTTTTGTTTCAAAGATCCCTTTAATAGGCAGAATTTCTCCATGCTCATCTTGGTCATCCATCAAGGTGTCTGACCATTTCCGATTCTGGTTGTCTTGGTGAGAGTTGATCCACGGAGTGTCGGAGTCGTTCGCTTTGTACCAAGCCCATCCCTGCTTGTCGTAGCGCACATCTCCAATGGGGGCATCTTCTGCTTTTTTCTTTCCAAAGAGATACGCTCTATACAGACGTTGCTCATGTGCAAGTTCACGATTTGTACGATCGCGACATGCATCTGGAGACGCTTTTTCGGCATGAACTGCTAGAGGGGCTATGCTGAGGAGTAGGGCCAGTAGTAGAGAGAGGGTACGTTGCATTATTCTTCGGGTTCAAAGTATTCAATACGTCTTTCGATACGTTCACCTTCTGGGACACGGAAGTTTTCAAACATTTCTTCTTGCGGCATGTCGTAGAGCAATCGATCACCTTCTACATCGAAGATGTTACTACTTTGGTCACGTACTTTTGTGCGAATTTCTTGCATCAACGATTCTGGATCGTATTCTTCGGAGATATCTAGCATCCATCCCTCCCGTGGTTTGCGGCTGTATTTATTTAGCAACTGACAGGCCCAGTCCTCTCGTTCGCAATAGGATTGTCCCTGTGTAATAGAATCACGGAATTTTCCTGCAGATCGTATGTCATCCCATGTAAAGATAGCGGGACGTGATCCTATACGTTGGAATCGTTCGTTAAGGTCCATTTCGTAGTGGACACATTTTTTGAATTCGTCGTTGTAAGGCTCAACGCAGTCTTGTTCTGTATTAGGACGCACACAATCTTCTTCATCTCCTCCTCCACAGAGTTCTAGGGTTAGGCTTTTCCAGAACATTTCATATTCTCTGCTCATACCCTCGATAAGGAAGTATGTTTCGAGGAGGAATCCGAAGAGACTGGAGATATCTGCCTTTGGTATTTCAATTTTTGGAAATGCATCGTCAGGGTCATCTTCTGTATCAGCAAGTATTGCAGCTTCTTTGAACGAATCGAGACCGTCTGCGCCTGCAGGATTAATGACGATAGGTAGAGAATTAATGATGTCTTCCGAGAGGCTATCTGGAAAAGCAGGAAGCTCTGCAAGCTCGGGATATTTCGTGGGTTCGTCGTCTTGGTCGAGAGGTGGTGGTTCGATTTGAGAGAAGTTAATACGAATTTGTATCGGCTTTAAAATAGGTAATTTGATGGTGCGTTGTGGTTCACGGAATGCCGTAAAGTCGAGAACAAGATCTGCATCGCGTTCTATGTTTGGGAATTGTGGTAGTCGTGGTGGCTCGGGGATAAAGCGGTCACAGACATCCAGTGAAGGGAGCACGCCCTCTCCTCGCTCCGCTGATTCTTTAATTATAAATTCTAAGCAGACAGAATAGCTTTCAAACGCTCCTGCTAGCCCACCGCAACTTGGTACTTGCGATTGAAAACATTGTGCTGGATTTTGGCCATTTTCTACACATTCTTCGAGATCAGATTCTTCTGCTTCGCTGAGACATGCTTGGAAATCTCTTATACCAGCAGTGGTGTCTCCTTGGTTTTCTCTTCCCGGGAGCCACGGGTCTAAGAACGAGTAGACTGGAGAAGTAAAGCGCTCGTTATGTGGCCATGGGAATGCCTTTTTATCATGCAGTTTGCGGTAGTTGTCTTGGATGAACCTCCAAATTCCTTGCAACTGTTGGATATCTTGATTTAATTCTAGATAGCCTTGGTAGGCGTCAATGTTTGTATCCATCCAATCGGCAAGGGTTTTACTTACTTTACGTTGTTCTTTAAGCATGGCCCCTGCATATCGTGGCAACTCCGCGCGGAGTATTCGCACCTTATCTGCTTGATCTGCATATCCTCGCAATTGTCTAGACACTTCTTTCGCTTTATCTACACCACCGAGGCCTTCATTGTCTTGTTTGCGTGCCCATGTTTCCCATCCCTGAGCAATGGCACGCAGCTCAGTTGCATTTATAATTGGTACGACAATAGGCACCGGTTCTCCTTCTATACGTAAGAGAAGAGCTCTCTCCATAAAGCTAGTGATGGTACCGAGTAGATCTTCTTGTGCTTGTACTTGCACTTCGATTGGTTCTGATCGAATGTCTGGAGATAGGTCTCCAGGTTCTGGTGTTTTCGGTGGTGTGTACAGTGGATCGAGGGGATTAAGATCAATGGTCCATGTCGTTGGTAGCAACATGCGTACGGCAGGAGGAGTAAAACTCTTGTGCATTTCGGTTTCTGCCATGTGCCACCACTCCACAAAAGTACGACGTTCTTTCGTAGGGTCTTTTTCTATGGTAATAGTGTCATCTGGTGTGCGAATAAGTGCACCGCTACTCAGGTGACGAACAGTATCGAGTTGAACAATTGCTCTTTGCTGAGCACTATCTGTTGCAAGAAGAGCGAAGGAGAAATCTCCGTAGAATGTTTCGCTAAACACTTTGTCATTGAGCATTGAAAATGCACCAAGTGTTACGTCGTCTGTTTTTAATTGTGGCCACCATAAATCTTTTTCTTTATCGAAGGGTCGCACAGGGTCATTAAAAGGATTGTCAGGTAATTCATCTTTAAATAGCGCTTTCCCTTTTTGCGATTCCTTCATATTCCAGAAGTTTACTCCCTGCCCATCTCCATCACTTGCGCGGTAGTACGCAGCGATAGTACAGCGTTTATCTTTGTTTTCAATCTTTTCAGACTTTGCATCCTCAGGCGATAGGTCGTACATGCCGTAACATGCCACAGGAATGTTTTCTTTTTTGAAATCATCTTGAGAAACGTATTTTGATAGCGCATCGGAACGCTCGTACGAGCCGTTGGAGTATTCTCTGAAGAACGAAATATAGTCTCGGTCTTGGAAAATTTGACGAAGATTGTCATCAGTTACGCTCCATTCACCAATATTTACACCGAGATTTTCTGGGTCGAAGCCGAGTGCAATTAATGCACTTATTATTCCATCTATTACTGCTATTACTGCATTTATTACAGCTATTGCCGCATTATATATTCCTAGTGCTGTATTATATATTGCTAATGCAGCCTGATAAATTGGATCTTCTGGATCTTCTGGCTCTTCTGGGGCTACTGGGGCATCTGGGGTATCTGGAACTACAGGAACTCCGATAAGACATCCCCCAGGAAGATCTGCTGGGAATGGACTTAGCCACAAATCATTTACAATTACTTCATTTGGATCTGAGTGGAGACGACAACCTTCTCCAGAACACTGAATACAGCTTTCCCCTTTGTGATTATAGTCGTAGACGCCCCCACCGGGGTATGGGTCATCACTACAGCATTCAAATGTTCCGTCTTCCGTAAAGCCATCCTCTCGTTTAGCTTCACTGTTATCACTATCTTGTATTTCTGCAGGGAAGCCGCATTCACCTTTTTCTTTGAGGTAGATAGGAACAGGGGCAAGTCCTGTAGGGGTTGGCACTAGGCAAATATGGACAAGCTTGCTCCAGAGGATATAGACCCAGCTATTCATATCTTGGCAGACTCCACCAAGTTGCCCATTTGCATTGAGTTCGCCGCAAAATCCTTCACCGGGGCCTTTCGTTACCTTTCCTCCGCAGCTATATTTTACCAAGTCTTCTTCTGGTGGGTAGGGATCTTGATTGCCACATTCTGCCGCTGTGGAATCTTCTTCGTCCCAGTTGTCTGGTTTTCCTTTATCATCGAGTGGCCTCTGGCACGGGTGCTGACAGAAAAATGGTGGACGGTCTCTTCGTGGTGCATTTTGATAACCAGGCGGTGGTAGTTGCCTAGCGTCCCGGTGTCCTGCAGGTCTACATACGGTTGTAAGTCCGCAGGTGTTTTCGTTATCTGGATAATCAAATCCAGAGAATTGGCTATTATAAAATCGTCGACCAGATCGTGGACTATAGCTAATATCCTCAGATTCCCCTCCAGTTTCACGGCGTTCCCCAAGGCCAGAACGAATATTACCGAATGCTTTTTCTGTGTCGCGTCCAGGGACTCCCTCTATTTTAGGAATGAGTCCTAATGGAGCAATTGTCATTCTACCTCTATCTCCCGGAGGAACTGGTGATGCTTCTTCATCTGGGTATGGGTATACAAACTCTTGTTGTTCGAATACACCATTTACGTCGATATCCCAATCCCATCCACCAGACATTGCCTCCTCGAGGTTTGCATGAATGTTTTTATCAGGGTCATTACTCTTGCCTTCTATTATAACTTTTTTAATTTCGTTGTACTCTCCAGGATTTTCACTAGGGATATCAAAAGGTTGGTGATCGTTCGCAGCAAATACAGGTGTTGCATGTTGCATGATCACACTCATGAGAATGAGATATGCAGTTTTTCGGTGCTGGAGGAGTACCTTTTGATTCAAGCCAGAAACTAAGGAAGGGTTACTGGCGTATATCGTATCAAGAAGCGACGAACCTTGCTTGGTGCATTGCGCGTAGAAGTATCATCACGCAACGAGAAAGATTTCTACGCAATAACAAATGATTGTGACAGGGAATAGTAAGGTGTACGTTTGTGCACATCTCATCTAGAGACCTCCTCTAATTCTATTCCCCCCTTGAGATATGTTTTCATTAAATCGCGTCCACATCATCGGTTACCAGACACAACCCGTAGAGGTTCGCCAGACACCTGGTGGCACTTCTGTTACGGATTTAAACTTAGTAGTTCCTTACACCTTCAAGTCGGAAGCTGGAGAAACACTAAAAGGTAAAGGTTTTCACACAGTAACACTGTGGGGTGCCATGGCAGACATTGCCGGGCAGTACATCAAAGCCGGATCACAACTCTTTATCGCTGGTCGTCTACAAACAGACAGCTGGGAAGATGAAAAGAGTGGTGAAAAGCGCAGCAAGACCAAAGTTGTTGGTCAGGATCTTATTATGCTTGATCCGAAAGATGGTCAGCTTCCAGCGCCTGAGGGTGCTCCTAATGTCTGTAATGTTGTTAACAAAGCAGAGGTTGTGGGTAACGTTACTCGTGACCCAGAAATGCGTACAACAACGAATGGTCAGCAAGTACTTACCATTGGTGTTGCCACAAACGAAAGCTGGAAAGATAAAGCTACTGGTGAAACAAAAGATCGTACCGAGTTCCACAACGTGGTGATTTGGGGCGAGCTTGCCGAAGAAGTTTCTCGTGCTATTAAAAAAGGAAGCCGCGTCTACGCTTCTGGTCGTGTGCAAACACGTAGCTGGGAAACACAGAGCGGTAGCAAGCGTACAACAACAGAGATTATCGCAGATAGCGTATGCCTTCTTGGTATTGCATCTGCAGAGGCTCGTGATGCTGTGCAGTCTAGTAGTTCTAGAGAATCAGCTCCGGCTACCTCTAGCGCACCTGCTCCTTCTGGAGGAGAAGCACCTGTTGCCGCTACTCCAGAGATTAGTTACACGTCTGAAGTTAAGGCAGAGGATCTCCCGTTCTAAGGGATTGAATTTGTTTACGAAGGGCCGGCCTTGGGGCTGGCTCTTTTTGTTATCCATTCTTTTTGTCACTTTTCAGATGAAAAGTAACCAAAAATCTTTGCCACTGATGTAGACGAAGAAATAGCTAGAGAACAGAGTTGTGCGTTCCTGGACTAAGTCGGCTTCGCCGCTTAGCACTGCGTCACTAAACACAAGTTAAGCTGTGTCATCTTCGCCCACACTACAGTGGCAGGACGAGGGCGGAATCAGAATTCAAGTGTTCCATCCTCCTTCACAAACCTCATTTCCACCTCCAATCCAGAATCTATTCCTTCTTCGATAGTCTTCACTACATTCACTGCATCTTCGAATGTTGCCTCTCCATCATTAATCAAAAAGTTCGCATGTTTTTCGCTGGTGTGAACGCCGTTTGATTTTGTGTCTCGCAATCCCGCAGCATCAATCAGTTGCCAAGCGGGAGTATCACCTACAGCTTTAAAGCAGCTACCTGCAGTTTTGGTGTGTGGCTGTGTATCGATACGCTGTTGCAAGAGGCGATTGATTTCTGATTGGATCTCTGTCGGATCTCCTTCGGGAATAATTAAATTCACAGACCAGATGATGGGAGTATTCATTTTTTTGAATGCACTTTCACGATACTCAAATACACATTCCTCTTTGGTCATGGTCTTCCAATCTCCATCTACAAATACATCAACCGACTCAATGTACTGATCAATCCAAATACCTTTTGGACCTTGTCCGGCGTTACCGAACACGGCACCTCCGACGGTACCGAGTATTCCGGTGAGAGGCGATAGGTCGAATCCATCACTTGCTAATTCATTGATCAGCATTGGTAAGTTCTTGGCAGACTCTACCGTAAAGTTGTTGTATTTTTTTGTAGCAGCTTGGGCTGTTATTCGGACAACAAGTGCGTTAATTACACCATCAGCGAAGATCGTATTGCTTCCACCACCCAGCATGATTAGAGGCACATTCTTTTTCGTTGCAAAAGCGACTGCAGCTTCGACATCTTCTTTCGTAGAAAGATCAGCGTAGTACTTGGCGGTACCACCAATACGCATTGTTGTTTTGCCCTTGAGGGATACATTCTCTTGAATGTCCATAGAGCTCTATTTTGACACGATACTCGTGATTTTCTCCATCGTATCCGTGAGTTTTTGGCTCTTTCCCTTCTTTTTTATACGGCTAAGGCCGAATGTTAGTACTCCAAGGCCAAAGATCACTCCAGCGATAATGAGGAGTTCACGTTCTTTGAGGTAGATATCCCAAGGGGCAAGGGCGATCTGCGCCACGACCATCACAAATACTCCTGCAAGGACTCCAACTCCTAGTGTAACCGTTACAAGTTGCTCTTTGTTCTCCTGAGTGTCTTGTGCAGCAGAAGCGAGGTCAGTTAATAGCTCTGAGTCGATAATTACCGGCTCTTTCCCCCATTGTTTAAACAGGTGTAAGACTTTACGTTGCAGAACAAGTCCAACGAATGTTTTAAATGGCACTGCGGTTTTTCCTTCGACAATTGCTCTGCCGTGATCGGTCTTAAGTTTTGCGTCCATGGAGAGATTATAGCAGATTAGCTGATGGCTGCCATTGCGCTTTTTAATCTGCTTAACGTCTTCTCTTTCCCAAGGGCAGCAGCAACTTCGAATGCACCAGGGGAGAATGGCAGGCCGGTCAAAATTGATCGTAGTGGCCAGAGGAGTTGTCCTTTTTTAATATCTTTTGCGTCACACACGGCAAACAAGATGTCGTGCAGATTATCTTGTGTCCAATCTGCAATAGGCTCGAGTGTTTCGATCAGCAATTCAATCATTTCTTTCGCCATCTTTGCATCCAGTTTTTGTTTTTTACTCGCAATCATTTCGATGTCGACTGCAGGCTCTTCGTAGTAGTACGACAGCATTTCGGGTGCTTCTTTATCAAAGGTAATACGCTCTTGGATCAAAGCCGCACGCTCTGCAAACTTTTTATCTTTTGCTGCCTCTGGATACTTGTCTGCAACGAGAGATTGAATACGTGCAGCAAATGCTTCTGGTGGGATGCTACGCATCCACTGCCCTTGGAACCAGTTGAGGCGTTCGACATCAAATACCGCTCCACCTTTTTGTACACGCTCTAGAGAAAAGGTTTCAATCAGTTCTTCCATCGTAAACATCTCTTTGGTATCTCCTGGGTTCCACCCGAGTAGTGAGATGAAGTTTACGACTGCCTCAGGTAAGTATCCTTTGTCGATGTAGTCGCCAACGGCAACATCGTTTTGTCGTTTGCTCATCTTGCTTCCTCCGTGGTTGAGCAATAGTGGAACATGGGCATAGCGTGGGGCTTGCCATCCAAAGTACTCAAAGAGAAGGAGGTGTTTTGGTGTAGAGCTGAGCCATTCTTCTCCACGGACTACAAGATTAATATCCATGAAGTGATCATCCACAACGTTTGCGAGATGATACGTTGGGAATCCATCACTCTTCATTAAAATCTGATCATCAATCTCCATTCCTTTAAACTCAACTTTTCCACGAATATCATCGGTAAATCGCACAACATTTCCTTCGGGGATCTTCATGCGGATAACATACGGTTCTCCGTCTTCCATTTTCTTTTTCCACTCTTCCTCTGGAAGGGTAAGAGAGTTTTTCATGGCGCTCCGTACAGATGAATCGTACTTTGGTGCAGGGTTTCCTGCTGCTGCTTCTTGTTTTCGCATGTGATCAAGATCTTCTTTGGTATCAAATGCGTAGTAGGCGAATTCTTTCTCAACCAATTCTTGTGCATGCTTGGTATACATTTCAAATCGCTCGGACTGTATGTAGGGTCCGTGTGCTCCTTCTGATGTCACTAAGCCATCACGCATCATTACTCCTTCGTCAGGGTCTATTCCTGCCCAGTGCATAGCAGTAAGAATGTTTTCTACTGCACCAACGACTGTGCGCTCTCTATCCGTATCTTCTATACGCAAAATAAATTTCCCACCCTCTTCCTGCTTAGAAATAAGGTATGCATACAAAGCAGTTCGAAGGCCGCCGATGTGCAGCATTCCAGTCGGAGAAGGGGCGAAACGAGTTCTCATAAGAGAAAGTGTAAAACGGAAAACGGAAAACAATCAAAAGTAAAATCAATAGTAGAATACAACATTTTCCACTTTCCACTTTCCACTTTCCACTTATTCTATAACTTCTACCGTATACGTAATCGCCTTTACAGGCATATCGCTAGGATGCTTTTCGGCGTTAGCAATAGCATCAACGATATCGAGACCATCGATAACTTCACCAAAGACGGTGTGCTTGCCTTCTAGCCAGCCTGTACCTCCTTTCTTCTGTATGATGAAGAACTGAGATCCGTTAGTGTTCGGACCACTGTTCGCCATAGCGATAGCTCCTTTTTTCATAGGGAGAGACTTAAGATCATCATTAAATCCATATCCTTGTAGCTGTAGGTATTCTTTCACTGTTGCATCCTTTAGTTCTGGAGGAAGTGATCCATCAACTTCGTTCTTTAGCTTCTTTTTGTGCAATCCATAGCTATCAGCGTTGATCTCATCTTCAAATGAAGAGCCAAATATGCTTTCTCCTCCAGTTCCGTTTCCATTTGGGTCTCCTCCTTGAATCATAAAGTCAGGGATGACGCGGTGAAATATTAAACCGTCGTAAAAGCCCATTTTAGCGAGAACGATGAAGTTTGTTACAGTTTTTGGGGCTGCATCTGCATTAAGCTCTAGGGTGATATCGCCCTCTGTAGTGTGGAGAATGACTTCGTAATCTCCTTTGAGGAGTTTTCCGTCAAATGCAGTGTCGCTTGGTGGGTTCGTTATATCGTCCATAGGAGTGTCGGTTCCTCCGCAACCTGCAAGAAGGGCAAGAGCGAAGAGGGGAATAATCAGAATGTGGAGTTTTTTCATAGCCGCAGTAGGCTACTGATCTCCTTCTCAGGAATCAAGTGTATGGGCAATGATTTTTGCTATCTGTAAAGCTGCGTCTGACTTGTGTAATGATCGGATTTCTTCGCCCATCTTCTCTCGATTTTGTGTATCTGCAATCAGCGCATGCACGGTCGTCAATAATTTTTTTGAGAGGTCCGATTGTTCAAGATGAATGCACCCATGTTCGGCAGCTATTTTTGCATTTGCATATTGATGGTCGTGACCAACTCCCCTTAGAGGTACTAAGATACTTGGGATGCCATTTGCAGCGAGTTCTGCAATTGAACCTGCGCCCGCTCTGCAAAGTGCAAGGTCTGTGCACGCATAGAAGTGTGCAAGTTCTTCGTTAGCGAATTCAATCTGATAATAGTGATCGGTTGTCGGGTGTCGGGTGTCGGCTTTTCCTCTACCAGTGATATGAATTACATCGCAACGGAGCAATAGATCATCAAGTTGATTGATGATTACCTCATTAATACTTTGTGCCCCTTGGCTTCCTCCCGATACAAGGAGAACAGGTTTTGTTCCATCAAATCCTGCAATGCGTAAGCCATCTTCTTTTGACCCTTTGGTGACGCCACTACGCAGAGGGTTGCCAGTATGCAATGTCGATTGTCGGTTGTCGGTTGTCGGAAAGCCGGTACAGATATAATCTGCCCACTTTGCAACCATCTTGTTTGCATGTCCGCTTACAGAATCCGATTCGTGAAGCACGATAGGAATCTGTTTTTTCTTTGCAGCAAAGCACAGTGGAAGACTGACGTAGCTTCCTTTAGAAAAAATAATGTCTGGCTTTTGCGTTTCAAGAATTTGTTGTGCCTCTCGTACTGTCTTTAGAAATTTAAAAGGAAAGAGCACACTCATACGTGGTGCATTGAGCACAGAAAAGTCGAGATGATTGTCTTGCAGAAACTGCGCATCGTTTGGACGCGGGCTACAGACAAAATGCGCCTGAGAATCAGGGTTCAGTTTTTTATATTCTTCCCACACGGCAACTGCAGGCGCTATGTGTCCTACCGAGCCGCCACCGACGAATAAAATGTTCAAGAGGAAAGTGGAAAGTGGAAAAAGTTCCCATTTATTCTATAGCATTTTCCGTTTTCCTCTTTCCGTTTTCCACTAATATGACTGATTTTCTCTCCGAATCTTCCTTTTCTGAGACTTTCTCTCTACGGCCATAGCCTGCGTAGAATGCATTGAAATGTTGATTAAGATACCTGTGGCAAGAAGTAGGGATACGAGGGAAGATCCTCCATAGCTAATAAATGGCATGGTAATCCCTGTTACAGGGAAGAGTGCGAGATTTACGGCTATATTCAGTAATGTCTGTGTGGCGACCCATGTGGTGATACCCGTGGCCACCAAGAAGCCAAATCTATCTGGAGCTTCCATTGCAGTGCGATATCCCCGATGTACAAAGATGGCATACATGCTGAGGATAATCATCAGCCGCATAAATCCAAGTTCTTCTGCCATGGCAGCAAAAATGGTGTCGCTTTGCACCTCTGGAAGGTATCCGAATTTTTGAATCGATTTTCCGTATCCCAAACCAAAGAATCCTCCAGATCCTATTGCAATCAATGCTTGTTTAATTTGGAAACCAATTGTTTCACTAATCGAGGGGTCATCTGGAGAGAAGAACGCTTTGAATCGATTTTTGATGTACTGCTTTTGCATGATAATAGGTAGGCCAATGATCGCTGTGATAGATCCTCCTAAAATGACGTGAACAATATTTCCTCCTGCAACAAAAAACATCACAACAGCGATTGATATAAGTACGAGGAATGACCCTAGGTCTGGTTGCAGTGCAACAAGAATTGTTGACAGAGAAAGTAAGATTGCAAATGGAACAAATCCATCTTTCCAGGTAGAGATAAGCTGCTCACGTTTTTGTAACCAGAGTGCCAAGTAGAATATCATGGTCAGCTTAAGAAACTCGGAGGGTTGGAGCGAGAATGGCCCGAGTCGCAGCCAGCTATACGCTGTTCCGTAGTCCGCACTAATGCCTGGAAGGAACACCATAAGTAGCAGTACAAGTGTTACAAAAAACAGCGGCATGGCGAGACGTTCCCATAGACGGTAGGGAATGATCATGGTAAAGAACATGGCGCAGAATCCTACGAGTACGTGGAAGAAGCTTCGTAGAAGATAGAATGAGTTGCTGGTTTCTTCGCGTAAACCCTGCGCTACGAGGCGCGTGGTAATCTGATAACTTTCGAATACTGATACGGAAGCCACCATCGCAAGACCAAAGAGTACGAGCACGGTAGCAAGGCCGAAGAGCAGGAGATCCATTCTTCTAAACATGGGACGAGTATAGGGTTAGGGTTAGGGTTAGGGCTAGGTATTACGCATCCCCTTTAAAAATGCTTTCCTATGCCTCCCTGCCATTGTCGGTAGCTTAGCTGCTACCTCATAGGCAATTCTTTTCCATCCATGCGGTACACGGTCAAAGCCGGGAGTGGATTGTTCCATGATGACGGCAGATTCTCCGATCACTTCCATTCGCTTCAGAGAGTCTTTCATCGTGATCATATGGTGATGGTGTGCCATTGCATCTGGTTCGAAGAACACTTGTACACCATTTTTACGTAATTGCATGCCCCATTCTATGTCTTCCCAACCGTACATAGTACTATCGGGATTGAAAGGTGTACGCAGTGCAATGTCTGTTGGTACCGAAATGTGGCTGGTATACGTAAATTGATGCTGGATGTTTTTAGGTATTATGCCGTGTGCATACTCAGAGAGCTGCGGATAGCCGAATTGCCACCCAGATTCCATAAGCCACTTCATGACAGGGGTAATTGTCATGTTGGGATCCCAATCCGTCTCACCAAGTACAGCGACGGGTGTACTGTGATTGGAATGTATATTTTGATGCACAGCACATACATCAGATTTTAGGAATATGTCATCCCCTATGAAAAGACAGGTGGACGACTGTGCTTTTTGCACTCCGTGGTTCCTTGCCACACCTTGATGACATGGCGAAATTGTTTCAAAAGATAAGGTTAATTGCCAAGAGGAGTTTGCAACGCGTTCGTACTCCTTGTCATTTGGTATGTCGTTTATCACTATGACTTCGATCTGGTCTGCGATGGTTTGTTTCTCAAGATGCCGAAGACACTGCTCGAGGATATGAGCACGATTATGGGTCGGAATGATAATAGAAACCTTCGGTTTCAAGTGGAAAGTGGATAGTGGATAGTGGAGAATGACACCATACCATGAAAACACTCTTTCTAGATCTGGCTTCCCATGATGCACTTATTGCTTGTTGTGACGATAAATCCGTAGTTGCATCAGCATCTGTCCATGCACGTATTGGAGACCATGAGCTTATTCCTATGACAGAGAAGGTTTTAGCTGCCGCTGGCTGGAAATTTGAGGATCTAGAGGGTATTGCTTGTATTGTAGGGCCAGGAGGGTTCACTTCTCTTCGCGTAGCTGTCACCTATGCCAATGTTCTTGCGGATCAACTGCAGATTCCTTCAGCTGGTATTCATCTTTCGGATCTCTATCAGGCTAGAACAAAGGATCCAGAAGTATATTGGGTGCATTCAACAAAGAAGGATCAGTTATTCATACGAGGGGGAGCGTGGAGCGAGCCAACACTGATCTCTCTTGAAGAGATTCCTAATGGGGAATGGATGGGTGAGTTGATTGAAGAGCATCAGAAAATCATCAAATCAGATCCTGTTGCCATACAACCTATTAATGACGTTCTTCCACTGCTTCTGGAAGCACAGAAATATGATAAGGAATTGTTGGTTCCTTGGTATGGGAGGGGGTGGTAAAAAAAGAGGAAAGTGGAAAGTGGAAAATGGAAAATAACGCTAAGATACTGCAGATGTCGATTGCAGATACTATCAACAAGATGCTTGGAGATCCGAATGAAAAGGAGCTCAAGAAGCTACGGCCGTATATCGCCAAAGTACGCAAGGTACAGGAGAGTGAGGCGTATCAGAAGTTGACTCTTGCAGATATTCCAAAGAAGACAGAGGAATTTAAAAGTAGGATTGAAAAAGGTGAGACAGTTGAGGACTTGCTTCCAGAAGCTTTTGCCGTTGTTGCTCGTGCTTGTAATTTGTTAACGGGAACCAAGTATGAGGCAGAGGGTATTGAGTTTGTTTGGGAGATTAAAGATCCATTTGATGTGCAGATCATTGGTGGAGTGGCGCTTCATAAAGGAAATGTTGCAGAAATGCGTACAGGTGAAGGTAAAACGTTTGTGTGTACGATGCCGATTTATCTAAATGCTTTAATTGGTAAAGGTGTGCATGTTGTTACAGTTAACGATTACCTCGCACGACGTGATGCTGCATGGATGGGAAAATTGTATGAGACACTTGGGTTAAAGGTTGGCGTTATTTTGCACGACAAAAATCATGAGCAACGTCAAGAAGCGTACGGATGTGATGTGACGTATGGAACTAACAATGAGTTTGGTTTCGATTATCTTCGTGACAACATGGCGGTTAGCAAAGATCGTCAAGTGCAGAGAGGATTACACTACGCCATTGTGGATGAGGTGGATTCGATCTTGATTGATGAAGCACGAACTCCATTGATCATCTCGCAACCTGCTGGAGAATCCACAACAAAGTATCTGCAGTACTCACAGTATGTAAAAGAGTTGCAAGAAAATGTGCATTACAACAAAGATGAGAAGCAGAAAGCAGCAGTACTTAGCGAAGAAGGAATCAAAAAAATGGAGCAACTGCTAAACCTTGAGAATATCTATACTGAGAAAGGATTCGAAGAAGTGCACCACATAGAGCAGGCACTTCGGGCACTCGCGATGTACCAGCTTGATACCGATTATGTTGTACGTGATGGTGAAGTAATCATCGTAGATGAATTTACAGGGCGACTTATGCCAGGACGTCGTTACAGCCACGGACTGCATCAGGCTATCGAAGCTAAAGAAGGAGTAGAAGTACAGCGTGAAAGTAAGACACTTGCGACGATCACGTTTCAAAATTACTTCCGCTTGTATGACAAGCTTGCTGGAATGACAGGAACGGCAAAGACCGAAGAAGAAGAGTTTGAATCGATCTACAAACTTGGAACAGTCGTGATACCAACCAACCAACCGATTGCACGTGCCGATCATGCAGATGCAATTTACCGAACGGTAGAAGCAAAATTTATGGCGGTTGCCAAGATGGCTCGTGAGATGAACGAAAAAGGTCAGCCAGTACTGATTGGTACGACAAGTATTGAAAAATCAGAAGCACTCAGCGAATTATTGACGCACGAGAAGATTGAACACAATGTTCTTAATGCAAAACAGCACGAGAAAGAAGCGGAGATTGTCGCAGGAGCAGGGCAAAAAGGCGCTATCACTATTGCAACCAACATGGCAGGTCGAGGAACAGACATCAAACTTGGTAAAGGAGTTGTGGATCTTGGTGGTTTGGCAATTCTTGGTACGGAGAGACATGAGTCCCGTCGAATCGATAACCAGTTACGTGGTCGTTCTGGACGACAAGGAGATCCTGGAGAAAGCCGGTTCTTCGTATCTATGGAAGATGATTTGATGCGCCTCTTCGGTGGAGATCGCCTGAAAGATATGATGGAGAAGCTAAAAGTTCCTGATGATGTCCCACTCGAAAATACAATCGTCTCTCGTAGCATCGAAGGTGCGCAGAAGCGTGTAGAAGGAAAGAACTTTGATATACGTCGTCACACTGTGCAGTACGATGATGTGATGAATAAGCACAGAGAAATTATCTACGTGCGCCGTCAAAAAATTCTCGACCGTCTAGCAGAGGTAGAGGAAACGGAAAGTGGAAAACGGCAATCGGAAAATGACGAAGTAGCTCCTCTTCATGAGAATGTATTGGATGCATTACGCCAGGAGGCAGTGGCTATTATTGATAGTCATGCGCAAGTTGATGACAGTGAGCACTGGGATACCAAAGAGATGAGTGAGACTGTTGCGGCGTTGCACCCTGTTCTTCGTGAGAAATTTACACCGGAAACTTTTGAAAAATTTCCAGACCGTGAGACTGCAAAAAAAGAGTTGGGAGAATTCCTCGTGCATTTCTTCGAAGCCAAATGCGAAGAGGAGGACAAAGATATTGTTGCACGGGCAGAACGTGTGATTACATTGCAATCTATTGATACACGCTGGATGGATCATATTGATGATATGTCTCACCTGCGTGAGCAAGTGGCCTTTGCAGGTTTTGCGCAGAGAGATCCGCTTATCGAGTATAAAGATCAAGGGTTCCAACGGTTCCAGCAACTTCTTTCCTCTGTAGAGAATACGATTATTCGTATGTTACTGCAGGCAGACTTTAAGCAGTTTGCTCCGCGTGAATTCTTGTTAGAAGCGCAAGATGCACTCGATCAATTGCAGACAAATGAAGATGTAATCGAGGAAGGCTTGGGACATGGTGTAGGAAAAGGGGGAAAGAAAGGATCACAAAATCCAATTGTAATGAATGCGGATGATCATGCATCTGCAGGATCAGCACCACTCTCTGCTGATAAGATTGGCCGTAATGATCCGTGCCCTTGTGGAAGCGGGAAGAAGTATAAGAAGTGTCACGGATAAGAAGAGGAAAGTGGAAAACGGATAGTGGATAAAGAACGCTGTTTATCTTATAGAGTATTTGTTATCCTCTATCCTCTATCCTCTATCCTCTTTTTTGGTGCCTAAGCTACAGAAAATCATCGGTCACGTACTACAGCAAGAGCAACTGAAGAATGATCTTGCACAGGGAAATGTAAGCCATGCGTATCTGTTTTCTGGTGATCGACACTTAGGAAAGATGTCTCTTGCGTTACAGTTTGCTTTTGAGCTTCTCTCCACCGGTGTTTCCGAGCAGCAGAAACCACAAGTGCAGTCACAGTTTGAGAGACTGACACATCCGGATCTTTTGGTTCTTGATCAACTATGGATGGAGGATGTATGTGAGAATTGGGAAGTAATCGCTAAGACCTCTAATGTTCCACAAATTCATAGATCCAAAGCGCCAAAATCAAAGACAGACATGATCAGCATCGATGACATCCGTGCTCTGCAGGAACGATTGATGGATACAGGATCTGGAACGTATCGTTGTTGTATTATTCGTAGTATGGAACGCATGGCAGACGTTGCTGCTAATGCCTTCTTAAAAATTCTGGAAGAGCCACCCAAAGGGCTCATCTTTTTGCTGACAACTGAGCATCAGTCTTCGCTTTTACCAACGATCATCTCCCGCACGCGTGTTCTTCCATTTCAACACTTAAGTAGAAAGGATTTAAAAATTCTCTTAGAAGGAGTAGCAGAAGACGATCAGAAATTTATGTCACATATCGCATCTGGTGCACCAGGTATGGTTGTGCGACTGCGGGATGATCCAGATCTTCTGCGTCTGCATCGAACAATACACACTACTGCGCAATCGTTTTGGCGTTCTGATTCGCTGCGGGAGCGATTACAAATTCTTGCGCCTCTCCATAAGAGAGGCAGAGAGTCTGATGATCTGTTGCTACACTTAGGTTTAACATTACGAGAACAGAATCCTGCTAAGATTTGCAAAAGTGGACCGGTATTTCAGCAGCTTGCAGCTGGTTTTCAGGCTAATACACACCGGCAATTGTTGGCGCAGCGTTTTGCGTTATCCATAGATTAGAGCAAAGATCCTTGCTACTACATATGCTACGGTGTAGCCTTTTTCTCCGTTGATCTACATTTTCGTCCTCTTCGGCTCTTTCTTTGCCATCTGTGCCATCCTTGGTGCACGTGTTGCGCTAAAAAATCGTGGCGTGCGTAAGTTTGTGCGTGGAGTATCTCAGCGTACACAGAAGGCTAAAGACCGCGGGTTAACTATGCGAGAAACACAAATTGCAAAGCCGAATAAGAATCCTCGCGTGTCTGCAATAGAGATGCAGAAGGTGCGTACACTATTGCGGGAGGCAGAAAAGACAACGGCACGAAGAAGTTACAATGAAACAGAGAAGCTACTTATTCAGGCACTGACACTTGCGCCTATTTCTACTGAGGTGCGCGCAGCACTTTCGAAGTTGTATCTTACGATGGGTAGAGATGCGAAGGCGGAAGCTCTTTATAGAGAGTTACTTGCTGATGCAGATGATATCAGCTTTCATGCAAACCTTGGCCTTGCATGTTACAAGCAAAAAAAGTTTGAGTTGGCATGTGTGTCGTACCAAGAAGCACTGAACCGTGAACCCAAAAGTCCAGAACGTGCCGCATCTCTTGGTCGTTGTTGTATGGCAGCGAGAAGATTTACTGAGGCTGCAGATTTATTAGAGAAAGCATCAGAGAGGCTGTCGAGAGATACAGAAATTCTTCATATGATTGCGGAGTGCTACGAACACCTTGGTGATCTTAAGGCTACAGAAGATGCGTATCATCGAATTCATCGAATACAACCGTATGACGAAGCGGTAAAACAAAAGCTTAGTGCGCTTGCTGGAGTTTAGACTTCGATAACTTCGAGTTCAACGTCACCGTTTACAGTAGCCTGACATCCGAGTCGCTCGTTTTCTTCTGTAATACCCATATTTTCTTCTTTATCGTTTCTGTCGCCTAAATTCTCTCCGCCACTTTTTACCTTACAAAGACAAGTGGTACAAAAACCATTGCCTCCACAAGCGTGCTCTATAGGCACACCGTTATCGAGGGCGATTTGTAGAATAGTTTTTCCTGCTGCATCTTCTACTTCTGTAGCTTGGCCGTTAATGTGGAAGGTGACTTTTGGCATGGAAAAAAGTGGAAAGTGGAAAGTGGAAAGTGGAAAATTACGCTACAGTAGCATTCTCTATTCCCCATTCTCTATTGTCAATTCTAGATGTCAAAGATCTTCACATATCGGTTGATGGTACAGAAATCGTCAAAGGAATCGATTTAGTTATAGAAGAGGGCCAAATCCATGCCATTATGGGGCCAAATGGGAGTGGTAAATCTACACTTGTTAGTACATTGATGGGGCACCCAGGGTATGAGATAACGGCAGGATCTGTGGAGTTTTTGGGTAAAGATCTTCTAATGTTAGAACCGTATGAGAGAGCGCAAGCAGGGCTTTTCTTGGCGTTTCAGTATCCTAAGGAAATTGCGGGAGTCACTCTGCGTAGCTTTCTCTTTGCAGCGTATAAGGCACAAATGAAGGCAAGACATCCGGATATGAAAGTATCGTCTCCTATAAAATTTAAAGCATTACTTGAAGAGAAGATGAATGCCCTAAAGATGGATACATCGTTTGCAGAACGTTTTGTTAATAAAGGATTCTCTGGAGGAGAAAAGAAGAAAGCAGAGGTATTGCAGATGCATGTACTCCAGCCACATCTTGCCCTTCTGGATGAAACAGATTCAGGTCTTGATGTAGACGCACTTAAGATTGTTGCTGATGGTGTAAATTCCATGAAGCAACGATCAGACTTCTCTGCGCTAGTTGTCACGCACTACGCACGAATTCTCGATCATATTCAACCAGACCACGTTCATGTGATGGTGGATGGGGCTATTGTAGAGAGTGGTGGTAAAGAATTTGCGCAACAGTTAGAGGAAGGTGGGTACGAGAAGTATTTAGGTGTATAATCTCCTTGAATATTCCCCCTTTACCTTATGGAAGAAAAAGCAATTTATCTTAAGCCTCCTGTGTGGCTGCCGATTGCAGTAGCACTTATTGCTGGTGGACTTTATGTTACTGGTAAGTATGTAGAAACACGTCACATGGATCAGTTTACTATTTCTATTCAAGGTAGCGGAAAAGTCAGTGCTGTTCCAGATATCGCTACACTCAACTTTGGTGTGCAAACCGGACGCCAAAAGACTGCAGCTGGTGCAATGAAGATGCTGACAGACGATATGACAGCAGTGATAGAGGCGATGGCAGACGCTGGTGTAGAAGAGAAGGACATTCGTACACAATACTTAAACCTCAACCCTGCGTACGATTGGAATGAAGGGAAGAGAATTGAAAAAGGCTTTGAGGCAACACAGTCTCTTGTAGTAAAGGTTCGTGATTTAGACCAGATTTCTGCCGTACTTGATGCCGCTATAAAGGCAGGAGCGAATCAGGCAGGATCTGTAGGATTTACGATTGATGATCCGGACATCTTAAGAGAACAGGCTAGGGCCGAGGCTATAGAAGATGCCAAGATGAAGGCATTAAAACTTGCTGCTGACCTTGATGTCACTCTCGGGTCCATGCAGGGGTTTTGGGAGGATGCTGGATACGGTGGCCCTCAGCCAATGATGATGCGTGCAGAATCTATAGACGGTTCTGGTGGATACGGTGGAGGAGGAATGAAAGCACCTCCAATTCCAGCTGGTGAGCAAGAAATTATGGTGAACGTAAACATCACGTACAAGATCAGTAAATAGGCAATACGTTAGTATTGTATAAGGCGCCTCCGGGCGCCTTTTTATGTTGCTGCTATAGCAGTGCGTAGCTGCAAATGCATTTGTTTAATTTCATTTTGGATTGCAGGCAATACATTTTCTCCTTGCTGCATGAGGTCGTGTAACTTTGCTGTAAGCGCTTTCCATGTTTCGACTATAGGATGTACTTTTGTTCCGTAGGAAACAGCTTTTACTGGTGCACGTTTATCCATGATAAGCATCATCTGTAAATTTGCTTTTTGGGCTAAATCTGAAAATAATCCACTAGTTTCATGGAGTTGAGTTTGCAGAGTATCGAGCCGCACTTCCATAATTTCCATTATAGGTTTTGCATTTGCATTCCAATAAGCCTCTCTGTGATTTTTACCCTTTCTTGCTACTACTTTTTTTCGAGGTGTAAATTTATTTCCTACTTTTTTACGTGTTTTTAATCGCATTTTATCTATGGCAGTTTCTACTTTTCCTAGCTGATCAATACAACTTTCAAAACTTAACAAACATGCCTCAAGGGCAAGCGCATGATTTTCATGATAACGCTCTTTCTTACTTAATTTTACTACAAGCAATTCCTGTGCTTTGAGACTCATAGTTGGGTGATACACCATTACCCATGCCCTAGCCTCTTCAGGGGTCATCTCTTCTTGATAATCTGGATCGTGAAAGATGTTACTCATGATAAAAAGACGAACCGTAGCCCGTCTACTGTACACCATGTCTTACTCCTTATTTCTTCTTGATCTTCTTTTTTAGAGTAGTCTTTGCTTTGCAGGCAGCAATAACACTACTTGCTGACATTGTATTTTTGTGAATACCAACTACTCGAGTATCTAAGTCTCCTGCAAGAGTATTAAGAAATGAAGGCGTAGCATTTCCTTCTATTTCGTCTTCTGTGTGGTTTAAATCTACTTCTAATACAGCGCGTTCTCTAGAATCTGGATCTGCAAGAAGACGATTGAGAGAGGAGTTCATTCCCATGGAGATTTGGGTTAGTTAAAACTAAGTACCGGAATGTACAGTCAGTACAATATATTTTCAAAGAAACTAATGTAAAGAATGGTATTTATCTCTAAAACAATAAAAAAAGACCCCGAAAGGTCTTTTAATATTTGTGTGAGTATAATTACTCAGCGGCTGGTGCTGGCGCTTCGCCTTCAGTAGCAGGAGCAGCATCAGGTGCTGCTGGCTTATCGTCGCCTCCACAGCAATCGTCGTCGAATAGTGATTTGTAACTAGTCATAAGATAAGGGTGGGAAAAAATACTATCTCTATTTTTATATGCTCTTCGGCCTAAAAGCAAGAAAGAATACTGTACTTTGGCTTTGCATTGCGCTTTTATAGAGGTATATGCCATTTGAATGTATTGTACTAAAAGAGGAGGGAGGATCTTCACGTCGTGTAGGAGGCATTATTAATCGTGATCAAGAGCCACTTGAAGATCGTATTACTCGTATTTCTTCAGATCTTCGTGGAAAATTTATATTGGCAGAAACTTATGAATTACCGTCATATATTGCACATATCATTGAGCACACAGAAAAATCTTTAGGTAGAGAAGATGTAGCATTACGGCATGCGTTTTCTTTAGTGTATTTACAGGGGCGTATGGATATGCGAAATGAAATGGTTCGTGATTATGAAGATGATGAGGAATAGCCGTATACTTACTTTGATATGACTGACCCTATCTTTTCCAACCTCAATCGGGATGTCTTTGACCCGTCTGCGCCCTCGCATGCGCTCGGGCTATGCCGTGGTGAGAGGAGGCTGTTACATAAAAAGCCAATTTTTGGAGATCTGAGTCGCTCAGTTTTTGATACAGCCAATCCTGCACCATATGCAGAGGGGGCAGTACGTGGTGTATCAGAAGAGTTAGTGAGACAGATCAGTACAGACAAGGATGAGCCTGCATGGATGCTGGAGCACAGGCTAGAATCTCTCAAAATCTTTTTAGAGAAGCCCTTGCCTACTTGGGGGGCAGATCTTTCTACACTCGATTTGGATGACATCATCTACTACGCGCGTCCGGGAACGAAGAATACAGATAACTGGGATGAGGTACCCGAAGATATTCGCCGCGTTTATGATAGGCTCGGAATCCCAGAGGCAGAACGCACAATGCTTGCAGGTGTCGGAGCACAGTACGAAAGTGAAATGGTCTATCACTCGCTTAAGGAAAAGTGGGAAGATTTAGGTGTCATCTTTTTGGATATGGATGACGCAGTGAGAGAACATCCGAAGATCGTGCAGGAATATTTTATGAAATGTGTTCCAAGTTCTGACCACAAGTTTGCGGCTTTGCATGGGGCTGTATGGAGTGGTGGAACATTTTTGTATGTACCAGAAGGGGTGACTATTGAGGAGCCTCTACAGGCGTATTTTAGAATGAATGCGAAGAACATGGGACAGTTTGAGCACACACTTATCATTGTAGAAGCAGGTGCGGATGCGCATTACATAGAAGGGTGCAGTGCGCCGAAGTATGGTTCGCAGGCATTGCATGCAGGGCTTGTAGAGATCTTTGTGAAGGAAGGCGCGAAGGCGCGCTACTCATCTGTAGAAAACTGGAGTCGGGATACTTACAACTTAAATACCAAGCGTGCCATTGTGCAGAAGGATGCAACGATGGAATGGATTGGTGGCAACATGGGTTCTGGAGTAACGATGTTATATCCATGCAGCGTACTCGTTGGAGAAGGTGCACGGTGTGACCACATGGCACTGGCATTTGCGAATAAAGGTCAGTGGCAGGACACGGGAGCAAAAGTAATACACCAGGCACCACACACATCATCAAATGTAGTTTCAAAAAGTATCAGTAAAGAGGGGGGAGTGTCGGTGTATAGAGGTCTTCTAAAGATTGCGCCAAATGCACATGATTGCACAGCAAGCGTTGAGTGCGATGCGTTGCTTCTAGATGAAGAAAGCCGAACAGATACGATTCCTGATATTCAAATTCGCAATAACGATGTAACTGTTGCACACGAGGCAACTGTCGGAAAACTAAGTGAAGAAGATGTTTTCTATCTTACTTCTCGTGGGATTTCTGATGAAGAAGCGAAGGCAATGATCGTAAATGGATTCATCGAACCTATCGTTCGTCTGCTTCCACTCGAATATGCAGTCGAGATGAATAGGCTTATAGAGATGGAAATGGAAGGATCTGTTGGATAATTTAGTTGCGAACGTCGTGCAGTACAGAGTGCCAAACAGCTCTACTTAATTTTTCCAGTTGATCTAAGTAATCCTCTGCATTGGAATCAAGATGATCCATTGCTACTTGAAATTGATTGGCTCGTGAGACTTCCTTAGTTTGAGAAAGTCCACCAATACCCGTAGCAATACTTTGTTGAAATTCAGCAATTGTCTTGAGAGGAACTTCTTCATTTCCGATCTCAGCTGACTCGGGTGTATTAAGATTTCCGTTCATCCTAAAGCTAGGAGGATTTCCATTTTTGTCAGGCCTGTAGCTTGGTCCAAAGGTAACCGTGATTGGTATATTTTACATATTCTACTTGTATTTGCAAGGTGATATATTTAATGAAATGGCTTATTCAAGCCATTTATAGGTTATTTACTTCGAAATATTTTCGAATATATCGGGCATTTCTCTCCTAAATCCACCCATACGGCCGTGGAACCATTTGGCAAAATTTCTACTGTGGAGAGGTAAATGCATGTTGTCCGCTTGTGCTGAGATGTCTAGCTCGAATGTATGCCAAGCACATTCCAATTCCGTTAGATCATTGAGAATTGCATGAAAGACAGAAGCATTATCTCTTTGTATTTTTTCTACCCCTTTTACGATAGGTAATCTTAGTAATATTTGGCCGAGAAACCAACGTTGTTTTTTCATAAATTCATGCAATTTTGGATGGATTTGTTCTTCGGATAATCCTTGTTGCAATAGTGGATTTACGAACGTTTGAAATGCCTCTCTTGGAGAAGGGAATTCATCATCAGGATCATCCGGACTGGGGCTGCGAAAGTAGGGCGGCTCTTGTAAGTGTGTATGGTGTAGTGGCTCTCTGCTAAAAGGTAAATAAAGCTGATGCTCTTTGATCTGCATTTTCATAGGCAACTATTATACTCTTTTTAGAAATGCTTTACAGTAGGCTTATATGACTAAAGATCCACAACTTGGCTCCTTGCTTGATGTCGAGCGCGATGCAGAGGTTATAGTATTGCGTATCGAAAAAGGCATGCAGATGCGTAAGCCTGTGACACATATTGCAGATGAACCTACGCATCTTCTTGTTGTTATAGAAGAGGATGCCCAGGCAAACTTAGAAGTGACCGTGCGGAACAGTTGCGCGATGGAAGTGGTCGTAGAGAGAAATGCATCGGTAACTATTGTGTGTGTGCAGCAAGTCTCGGGTGGAATACGTCAGAGGAGTAGTGTTGCGGAAGGAGCTTCAATCAAATTTCAGAATGTCACGCTTGCTTCAGAGGTTGAACATCATGTGCAGTCGCACTTGCAAGGGAGAGGTGCTGTAAGTGATGTAGATTGGATTTTTTATGCCAAAGGTGACGACAAGCATACGCTTAGTGCTCGTAATGTTTTTGAGGCACAGGAGGGTGGCGGAGAGATCACAATGAAGGGTGTTGCAGAGGGGAAGGCACATGTTCGCTGTGATGGGCTTATTGATATTGGTTTACAGGGAGGAGGTACGGATACGTATCTTACAGAGGATGTACTGATGCTTGATGACACGGCAAAGGTCGACGCAGTGCCAGGACTAGAGATTAAAACTAATGATGTAAAAGCATCACACTCCGCAACAGTATCAAAAGTAACTCCAGAGGATCTATTTTATTTTGCATCACGAGGTATAGATCAAACAGAGGCTCGACATATGTATGTGCAGGGTTTTTTGGGAGACCTTACAGAGAAAATTGTTGATGTAGAAATTCGGGAGGAGGTATTAGCAGGTATTGAAAAAAAGTTATTACTAAAAAAATAACCTCATAACGAAATAACTCAATAACTATTGTGCGACCTTCATCATCTCCTGTATTCCAGCACTATTTACCATGAGGAGAATTGGTGTGAGTGGATATTCTTCCTCTGCATCAAATTCTTCTTGTACTTGATCTGCAAATGCATCAAATAAGACGAAGTCTTTGTGCCAGAAAATAAGGAAGTCTCGTGTAGGAATAGCTGCGATGTATGATTCACCAAGCTCGCGTGCAATAGCTTTGCGAATTCCTTCGCTTAAGATACGAGCAGAAGCATACCCATCATCAAGTTCTACAATAATGTATTTAGCGGTTTTATCAGTCTCACTTGCCTGCGCTACTTCTACTTTGATATTACGAGAAATAGCATTGAGGTTTTTCATGGCTTGCTCGTAGAGTGCGTCTTCATCAATACCCCATTCATCGAGCATTTCGAAGCTAACGAATTGATATTTGGAGTCTGCATCCACAACGACTCCAACATCTACATCTGTAATAAATGGTCTGTTAACGATATTAATTTGCGCCTTTTGCGTGGAGGGCATCAATTGTACCAAGACATCATCACGGACCCCACGCCACCCTTTGTTTGCCCTGAGGGTAGAGAGGGATACCAGTGCAGTACTCGTAATCACTAATGAGATCACGATAAGTGCTACGTTGGTGGATTTCTTTGCAAACACGAACCCTATTGTACCGATTTTAGCTTGCCGAATCATGTATTTTGGGCAACAAAAAAAGCGCCTTCACCCATTCGACGATGCTCAGGGTGAAAGGGCTTTTATATGACAAAAGCCCTTTCACAGCATCGTAGAAGTAGAAATGATCCCGAGCTTCCGTATTTCAATTCCTTCGAGGAAAGAATCAAAACACGAAAGAGTGTCTCTCGAGCAATCAAAATGCGTGTTGGCTTTAGACACTGTCCAGAGCACGCTACCAAAGATTTTTCCCTGGTAAGGAAGTGTTCCATCCGCAGGTTCTCCTACGGATACCTTGTTACGACTTAGTCCCAATCAGCAGTTTCACCGTGGTACCCCCCCCGAGGGGTAAGGGTGCTTCGGGTGCCCCTGCCTTTCATGACTTGACGGGCGGTGAGTACAAGACCCAGGAACATATTCACCGTAACGTAGCTGATTTACGGTTACTAGCGATTCCAACTTCATGAAGTCGAGTTGCAGACTTCAATCCGAACTGAGACTGGTTTTTTGAGATTTGCTTGCTCTCGCGAGTTAGCTGCTCTTTGTACCAGCCATTGTAGCACGGGTGTTGCCCTAGGTATAAGGGACACGCAGATCTGACGTCATCCTCACCTTCCTCCGCCTTGGAGGCGGCAGTCTCCTATGAAAAAGCAACATAGGATGAGGGTTGCGCTCGTTTGCTGACTTAACAGTACATCTCAAGACACGAGCTGACGACGACCGTGCATCACCTGTCACTCCATTCCTTGCGGCACTTAACTATTTCTAGTCAATTTGGAGGATGTCAAACCTAGGTGAGGTGCTCCGCTTATCATCGAATTAAACCCCATGCTCCACCGCTTGTGTGGGTCCCCGTCTATTCCTTTAAGTTTTAATCTTGCGATCGTACTACTCAGGCGGTGTGCTTACCGCGTTAGCTTGGACACCGAATATGATTGAACATCCGACATCGAGCACACATCGTTTACGGCGTGGACTACGGGGGTATCTAATCCCCTTCGCTCCCCACGCTTTCGTCCATGAGCGTCAGTACATACCCAGCAACCTGTTTTCACTTTTGGCGTTCCTACGTGGATCAACGGATTTTACCCCTACACACGTAATTCCAGTTGCCTCTGTATGACTCTATCTCGGGAGTTTCCGACACATCACGGAGTTGAGCTCCGAACTTTAATGTCAGACTTTCCAAGACGCCTGCGGACGCTTTACGCCCAGTAATTCCGAGTAACGCTTGCACCATCCGTATTACCGCGGCTGCTGGCACGGATTTAGCCGGTGCTTTCTCCTGAGGTACCGTCAAAAATTTCGTCCCTCAGAACAGAAGTTTACAACCAAAAGGCCGTCATCCTTCACGCGGTGTCGCTCCGTCAGGGTTGCCCCCATTGCGGAAGATTCCTCACTGCTGCCTCCCGTAGGAGTATGGGCCGTGTCTCAGTCCCATTCTGGCTGATCATCCTCTCAGATCAGCTACCCGTCATAGTCTTGGTGAGCTTTTACCTCACCAACAAACTGATAGGCCGCAGGCCCCTCTCGTACCGCGAAAGCTTTACCCTTTCGGGACTATCCGGTATTAGCACACCTTTCGGTGTGTTATCCCTGAGTACGAGGCAGGTTCCAACGTGTTACGCAGCCGTTCGCCGCTCCTCTCGAAGAGTCGCTCGACTTGCATGTGTTAGGCGCACCGCTAGCGTTCACTCTGAGCCAGGATCAAACTCTTCAAAAAGAAGTGTTATGAATTGTGCCACTGTAGTTTAGTGGCGGTTCAAAGGAATACTAACGAAGTTAGTATAATAAATTTAATTTAGTGGAGTCCATACTCACACAGAGTGTGAGATGGATTATATATTTTCTACTCTACGATGCTGTGAAGGAGCTCTTGCCCACGCATAGATGCATAAGAGGCAAAAGCCATTTAAGCAACATACGGGGGTAAAGTATCTGCCTCCCCTTTGCCCACTAAATGGACCAGTTGGGAGGAAGCTGGGGAATTTTACCTCCTAAGATGCAATCGTCAAGGAACTTTAACGTAAAACCTTCTTATTTTTGAGTTAATAAGAAAAGACGCTGTCACGGGGACAGCGTCTTTCGGGAATCTGCAGTGCTGGATCAACAAATGTGATGCAGCAACTTAGCCGTTTCCTCGTAGGCGACCAAGGAGTCCATCCCGATCATCAAAACCGGAAAACCGAATCCGCATACCGTAAGAGCCCAATTGGGCACTCTGGCTGCTTCATCGATGCGCGCCTGCCAACGACTTTCTGAAGAGCTGTCAATTGGTGGGCGGCGAAACTGACGCAAAGCGATCACGGCGCACAAGCAAGTTGCGGCAATGAAGAATGCGTTCAGTGGCATTCCAAGGACGAAGATACGCACCAGTGAATCAGTAGACATCTGAGTGAACATAGTGTTCAACCCTTCCGTAAAGAGAGTAGTGGCCGTTTCTTCAACGAGAGAAACGGTGATAGCAAAGACCGTACTATTATTATACCATTAAAAAGCTATATTGGGAATATCAGCAGATGCTGTATTTTGCACTGTTTTGGACATTTTGGCACTCCAAGGGATTAATACAACGAATTTGAGGAAGTTCCATGGGCCTCGAAGACCTGGAGAAAGCTTGGAGATTCCAATTCTTGGGCCATAGGAAATTGGCTCGTAGAGGATTTTTGCTCGCTCTTTTCCTGCGCATACCATGAGGACGATATGGAGAGAGAAGCGATTTGGGTAGAGATTTACATATCGCTCGATGAGTTCTTTACGGCAAATGCGAAGACCAGAGTTGATATCATCGATCTTTTGGCCAGAGCAGACCTCGGCAAACTTACGAAGAAAGTTGCGAGCGGTTTTATGGAAAAATGGACCATCCATTAAGTTTCTGCGAATGCCTACGATCATATCTGCACCTTCCGATTGCACTTGCTCAAAGAGACGAGGGATATCTTCTGGTCGATAGGTATCGTCTGCATCGATCGTGGCGATCCATTCTCCTTTTGCATGCTCTATTCCTGTAAGGATCGTAGCACCGTTACCGGTGTTTTTGCTGTGACGAATAATACGAAGAGACTCTAGTTCGATCTTCTTTAAGATTCCTGGTGTTGCGTCTGTGCTCCCGTCATCTACAACGATGATTTCATATCCACCTTCGAGTACAGCGTCTGCTCTTCTGATGATATCTTCGACAGCGCCTTCTTCGTTGTAGACGGGGATGATAAGGGAGAGCATAGGTCTTAGGATAGAGGATAGTAGAGAGAGGGTGGGATAAAATAGGTGACAAAGTTTGTTTCGTCTTTAGGGAGAGGGGTACACTTTATCTATATGATGAAGAAGGCTCTTATCACAGGGATAACCGGTCAGGATGGTTCGTACCTTGCAGAGTTTCTTCTTAACAAGGGGTATGAAGTCCACGGAGTGGTACGTCGTAGTTCTGCATTTAATCGTGAGCGTATAGATCACCTCTCTGTAGGTGACCAAGAGACAGATGCTCAAATCAAATTACACTATGGAGATTTGGGTGATAGTAATTCACTTCTGCGTATTCTTTCTCGAGTACAACCTGACGAAGTATACAACTTGGCCGCGCAGAGCCACGTTGCTATTAGTTTTGATATTCCAGAATACACAGGTGATGTCACGGGACTCGGAGCAACGAGACTTTTAGAGGCTGTGCGCAGTCTGCAACTTCCTGCAAAGGTGTATCATGCAAGTTCTTCTGAGTTATACGGAAAGATTATTGAAAATCCACAAACAGAAGAGTCTGCGTTTTATCCTCGCAGTCCCTATGCTTGTGCTAAAGCGTATGCGTTTTACATGACCCGAAACTACAGAGAGAGTTACAACATGTTCGCGTGTAATGGGATCTTGTTTAACCATGAGTCTCCACGAAGGGGAAAGAACTTTGTCACCCGAAAAATTACACATGCACTTGCGGCTATGGCTTCTGGAAAACAGGGGGAGCTTCGTCTTGGAAACCTTGATGCTCGACGTGATTGGGGATATGCCCCTGAATACGTAGAAGGCATGTGGCGTATTTTACAGCACGACACACCAGAAGACTTCTTGCTGGCAACAGGAAAGACCGTTTCTGTTCGAGAGTTTCTTGAGTACTGCCTTACACGTACTGGTATGAGCTTTGAACGAGAAGGAGAAGGTGTAGGCGAGAGGTACGTCGATACGCGTACTGGCAATACACTTGTCGAAGTAGATGCACGATACTATCGTCCTGCAGAGGTTGATGTGCTGTGTGGAGATCCTACAAAAGCAAAGAAGTTGCTTGGCTGGGAAGCACAGACACACATGGAAGGACTAGCAGATATTATGCTTGAGGCAGATTACACTTCGTACGGCATGATTCTTCCTGTGGAGGCTGTCGCTGGTGCGCACGTCTAGTCTTACTGCGGTCCTAAACCGGAGCGCTTCACGTTTTTTGTTGCCGCTTTCCACACTTTTCTAAACCACTGAAACATCGGGCCTATCACACTGTGTGGCATGAGGTCTGCGACTTGTCTTCCTGCGCGACTTCTACAGAAGGAGAAGAGCAATCCGAGGAGCACTTCGAAGCTGCGCCTCTGCAAAGAAACTTTTGGTACGGGTAGGTTGTATTGGTGATACCGACGATCATGTTTTCGTTTGTGATCATTACGCAGCAATCCTCCACGTTTTTTAAGATCTAACCCATGGGACTGCATTTGTACGGCCTTTTTGCTCGACCTTGTCGCACGACGACTTCTGCAAGGAGTCCAAAGAGCCCTATCTGTATACCAGTCAAAAGCAGCAGCATTCCTGCATCTGATATGTTTGCGTCTAATTTAAGTGTGTATGAGATATAGCTTATTCCCGTGATAATCATGAGTACCGAAGGCCACATAAAAAACTTGAGAGGTTTAAAATACGTAGTGATACGTGTGATGAGTCCAAGGAAAAATAGGAAATTCTTGATGCCATTGAATCCTGATGACATGGAGCTGCTCCCTTTACGTTTAAAATAATCAATGGGCACATATTGGACGAGATAGTCACTGGTAATAGCAGCAAGTGTGATGGTTATTGTAAAAGAAAATCCCTGAGGATAGAGATGCATAAATTCCTCTGCCATTTGTTTTTTAAAGATACGCATACCAGAGTTATTATCAGGAATCTTCATTCCGGTTACCCAATTGACGAGCCTATTGATTACCCATTTTGCTGGTTTTCGTATCAGAGGCATTTGTACTCCTTTTTTTGTTCGAGCACCGACAATCATATCCGCATCACCCTGTTGCATTGCCTCAAGAAGCTTTGGAAAGTCTACGATGGGATATGTACCGTCGGCATCAGTGATTGCAATAAGATCTCCCCTTGCTCTGCGAATACCTGTTTTCATTGATGCTCCGTAACCACGGTTTATTGGGTGTGTAAGAATATGCACATTGTCAGGGTGTTGCTTTGTTAAAATTTGATCTGTTCCATCAGTGCTCCCATCGTTAATTACCAATATCTCAAATTCCTCATCTATCTTTGAAAATACCTCATGCGCCAATGCGATTGTCTCTTCAATTGCCTCTTTCTCGTTAAAGACAGGGATTAGCAGTGAGATCATGGTGATCAGCTTATCGTAGTTTTGATGAATTTCATCTTCTTTAACCCTTTTCTTTTGGTAGGCCTAGAAGCATTTTTCCAGCTCTTTCGAAGGGTATTAAAACAGGGGCCTACGATAGAGAGTGGTAGATGTTCTACGGTCCATCGGGCGATCTTCATTTTCCCAATACTAAAAAAGATGCGTAGTACCCATTCGACACCGATTCTCGATGCGGGGATCGATTCCGGTTTGTATCCATAATCAGGTTGAACAGACTTCCAGTTATTTCTGATAAACGATCCACGTTTTTTAAAGTCAATCATGTGCCCGTGCATATCTAGTGCTTCATTGAGAGAGATCTCATCTAGTGAAATAAGATTTTGACTCTTCATGGATTCTAAGAGTTCTACTGCTGCAGAGCTTCGTGCAAGAATCACAGAATGCCCTCCTCCTTGTGATTCATATTTTGGACTCCATGCATCTCCTACGGAGATATCCGTCAACTCATTGGTAAAGTCACAGAGCTGCAGAGACCCTGATGTAATAAAGAAGGGGATTAAGTAGTTATAGTAGAACTTTTTGGCCTTGATTGTGCGTCCATCTTGCAGTTTGATTTGCAAATATCCTGGCCACTCTCCTGCGCGATATTGTAGATCAACAATTTCTTTCTCTGATCGAACACCGTGACTACGCAAAAAACTTCGGATCGCTTCGAACTCCATTTGGGTACCCATGTACGGTCCAAAAACATATTTAATATTCTTAACGCTGGGGTGATTCATCTGTTGTAATTTTCTGATGCCTGCAACTTGGTCAGGCAGTCCGACATAGGCGAGTGGACCTTCTTCATCAGCAAGTTCTTCAAGGATGACATTTGTAGGTGTAGCACTGTAGACACTCTGGGCGCACGCCAAAATTTCTTCTTTTGTTCGTGCAACAATAGGCTTAGCACGCCACGGAACTTCTGCACCCATTTTGAGACACACTGCTCCAGTGATCTTTCCAGTTTCTAGAAGATGAATGAGTGCCTGGGTAATTGCACCACCTGATGCACCGTTTCTTCGGATAGATTCATCAGTGGCATGACCGATGTATGCTTTTTGCACAACACCTGCGAGCATGTTTTCTGGCTGCTTGTTAAATACAAATTCGTTGAGTTTTGGATAGTTGCAGTATCGTCCCGGACAGGCTTCATACGAAGTGCGAGGGACAGAGTTGTTGTTATTTTTTACAACAGTAAGTATTCCTTTAACCTCTTTGTACTGCAAAGAACCCTCACTTACACCTACTGCAGTACCGCATCCTGTTTCAAGGCCCGTATCAATCACTTCAGTTTTAAGTTTTTCCCAATACGGATCATCCATGTGTTTTCGACATATAAATGTTCTGCGAAGCGCAATGATCCTCATCAGCCACTCGGGAAAGATCTTTTCAAGAACGTATCCAAATCGCAGTAACCAGTTTGGCCCTGCTGGGATCAGTACAAATGTTTTTTCTATTTCTATCTCAAATCCAGCACTATGTAATGCATCAATAATTTCACCTCTTGGCACCATACGATGTGGACCTTCTCCATGGTCGAGGTGCAATGTAGCACTGAGCCAATGTACAGGTTCCCATAAAACGTTTGGTGTAGTGATCACCATTGTTCCTCCAGGTTTTATCATGCGACTTAGTTCGGCAATATACTGCGTAGGCCATGGCACATGTTCCAAAGTTTCGTAGGTCAAGATCACATCAAATGCCTCATCTTCGAATGGTTGTTTGAGGTCTGTCATTACCGAAACTTCTACTTCCAAATTATGTGCTTGCAGGTTTTTTTCTGCACGTTCTTTAAAAGAAGGTGCCATGGCGATACACCGAAAATGTGCTGTTGGATATTTTTTTTTCATAAAAACGGTTCCGTTTCCTGTTCGACAGTCGCAGTCGAGCACGTTGGCATTATCCGGAATAGAGAAGAGTGGAGCACTATCGAAAAAGCGTCGCATGTACGAATCAATTTTTGCATTTTGATCATCGTAATCTGGAGAGTGATCCCAGTGGTCTGCCACATCTTGGAGTTTCCATTTCTTCACTGGCTTATCGTACCCCTTTTACCCAATACCATCCTCCTAAAAAGCTACTGAAGATGATGCTGATAAACATCAAAAGAGCTAGTGCAACGGCTTGTTCTGCCTCTATGCCGTATGGAGCAAGTAAAAATACCAGTGTGGCATCTCGTGTTCCAAGTCCTGATGGGGCAATAGGAAGTAGCGATAGGATACCTGCAAATATCAGCACAGCAATCATCACCGGAATAGAAACCTCTATGCCAATGGCGTGCCCTAGGAGTATTGCCCAAGAGAAATAGATACTCCACGCAGCAATAGTCCAAAGGCTAATAGGAACGATCATTTTTTTTGTAATATGTTGTCGTAGCATCGCAAATGCATTGCGGAGGAGCATGACAGCAGATACTCCAGCACCTACGACAAATATTCCGACGATTGTCCATTTCCAACCAAAGAGAATACCCACTCCTGCTACAGAGATGATGCTGATGAAGATCACATCAATTAAGCGGTCGACAATGGTAATGGCAATGGCAATCCCCATACTTACACCATGAGCTTTGAGATAGGCTGCCCTTCCAAACTCTCCGATCTTTCCTGGGGTGATACTTGCTAGAAAAATACCGATATTAAAAATTTTCCAGTTTTGAGAAAAATGCAGAATGACTTCGGTGGTATGCACAAGCTGCTCAAAGCGCTTAGCTTTACAGAAGTAGATCAGGAAGATCATCGGGAAAGAGATTGCCAGTAGGCTGAGATTTGCGGTTTTTATTTGCTCAAAGAGGCTCTCACGGTCAATTTTGCTAAGAATGATGATAAAGAGTGCTACTCCAATCAACTTAAGAAGCCACGAACTCACACGTTTACCCATTGAGAAGATGGTATAGTCTCCTTGCCTTATGACCAAGAAAGAACTGTCTCTATCGGCGCATATGTTTTTACTGCTGGGTTTTCTTATTCTTGCAGTGTGCTTATGGATGTTGCCCGTGCTTACTATGGGGTATCCACTTCAGTTTCCAGAACTCTCTGCGGCAAAGGATTTTATCGATAGTGGAGTATTGCCCAGTGGAGATGGTCGGCTTTCTATAATAATTATTGCCGCATTACATCAGTTTATTTCATGGAATTCCTATCTTTCGTGGACACTGCTTAGTTGCATCTTGTTTGCCGCCTCCTTATTTCCATGGTGGTTTGCTGTACGTAAGTTGTTTGATACAGAGATCGCATGGATTTCTACGGCGGTACTTGCTTGTGTGCCTCTGTATTTTTTTGAAGCGATGCACCTTAACTTCTACTCGTTTGCTTTTGTATTCCTCTTTTGTGCATTTGCAAGTTTTGTATGTGTGCCAAAACGAAATATCTTGACTCGCATTATCCTGTTCGGATTATTTCTTGGTCTTGCTGCAGGTGCGAAAGAAGCGTTTCTCATACTACTACCGTGGATACTATTTTCTCACTGTAGAGCACTAAAACTAGCGGTAGTATTTTGTATTGCTGTAGCAGTAGGGTATTGCGCACCTCTTGCGCCACAACTTCTCTTGCAGGAAGAATCAATCACACAAGTTGTTGCACAACTTTCTCCTATTGGCAGGACAGAGCTTAGTCCGATGGAACATTATCCAGATCCGTATACGTATGAATTTGATCGAGAGTGGCATGACGCAAAGATCATAAAAGAAAGAGAAGAGTCTTCTAAATTTTTAAATCTTCGCAATCAACATAGGCTCCTAACGTTTGGCGTTATCGAAGGAGATGTTTGGCGATATCTTGTGAGTAGCACCTGGCTTCTTGTTCATAATCTCATAGCATATATTCATCAAGAGACATTTGGAGGGGCCTTCTTGTGGCTCTTTATAATTGTTGGCGGAGTTCAGCTCTATCAAAGAGATAAAAAACTACTCCTCTGGTTTATTGGCTTGGTTGTTTCTATGGAACTGATTATTCGATACGGATTGCAGTTTCAACGTGGACACAGCATGAACATTGCCTGGGGATTCACAGTTCTTGCGGCTCTCGGAGTTTCGAATATTGCAGCACTCTTTAGCAGGAAGAGATTGATGATTACCCTTGGTATTACACTCGTTATTTGTGTGCAACTTTTACAGGTCAATCGTTCTCTGCTTGCGAGGGAATATATGCGTAGTACAGGACCTCGAGTATTGATGGAGGCGCAGAAACTTCAGGAGCTTCCAGAAGATGCAGTTATTGCTGTTCCTCGTCCAGATATATCCGGAATCCTCGGCGGTAAAGAGCTCGTGATGTTTCATCCAGAAACATTGCAGCGCATTGTTGATCAGAAAAAAGTACGAGAGGCAATGCAGTACTATGGTATTACACATATTAGTCGTTATTCACAGGACCTCTCTGATGCAATGCAAGTACAGCACAGAATCTCTGTAGTTACTGTTGTAGAAGACAATCCACCCACACCGAAAACCAGTGATGGTATGGGGTATATATTAAATTTGTTGCATTAATTCTTTTCCCATCGGGAGATCATATGTAGCTTTCGTCCGAATATCATATTAAGAGGAAAAGGATATAGGCCTATGGATTCTTTCCATTCGACAATACTCATCTGAAGTGTTTTTGCTGTTGCAATCCACTGGTTCTTTTTCCAGTAGTTATGCGGTAATGCAACTCCATATCGTGCATTGCCTACCGTATCCATAAAACGCAATGTCGTATTTGCAAGTAGACCTTCTTTTAGATGATCCTTAAGAATGATGGAATCTTTTGTTACGCGTTGTGCTTCTTTAAGGAGAATCATTGGATCTTCAGTATGGTGGAGAACATCAATGAACATCACGCAATCGAAGTGATTATCATCGAAAGGAAGTGTATTTCCATCAAACTGTTGAATGTCTATAGCTGCACCTTCACGTACGAGTACTTCTACACCATGAATTGTAATATCAGGACGTAATTCTTTAATAAGAGCAGAAATTTTTCCATCTCCACAACCAACATCAAGTATAGAGGCATTGTTTGGAATGAGTGCTGCTAGGTGCTTTGAAAGTACGTGTATTCTTCGACTATGCACATGTTTGCCGTGAATGTTTTCTATAAGTTTCATCGTCGGGACATACCCAAAACAGAAACAAAAAAACCAGCAAAGATTGTTTGCATACCAAGAGCGCAGAGCGTGACACCAGGGATTACAATGCGCATGGTATGACTGTAGTCTAAGTCTCCGAAGCCAGTTGCTCTCCACTCTAGTGCTGCATTACCAATCAATATACAACCAAGCACAGCAAGAATGCTTCCGATGAGTATACTCCACTCTGGAGTGAGGGCGTTAGTGAAGCGATCAAAGCGATCATGGCTCGGCATCAAACCTTCTGTAATCGCAAACATCTTTGCAAAAATTGAAAGTTGTACAGATTGATATCCAAGCATCAAAAACAAACTTGCGAGAAGAAGAGTGTGTGCACCGAATGTTATTCCACTAATTTCTGATCCTGGAAGTGCCAGCCCGTACCCTAGCACTCCAAGCAAAAGTAGCACTAGTCCAGGTATTAAAAAGAGCCAACGCGGACTGTACAGTAGGAAAAATCGGAGTGTTCGCCACCCATCACGGAACGTGCGCAGGTGTGGCGTTTGTAATTTGCGTCCATCTGGATGTAGTGTTATTGGTACTTCTACAATGTCGGCTTTAAACAGGCTACTTTTGATAATCATCTCTGTAGCAAATTCCATACCTGGAGATCGTAGTTCTAGACGATTGTAGAGATCTTTGGTAAATCCTCTAAGTCCACAGTACACGTCGTGAATGGGTGCCTTAAACCAGAGACGAACCATTGTGGAAAACATGGGATTTCCAATCCAACGATGCAGAGAAGGCATAGCCCCTTTTGCAACAGTCCCGCCTCCAGAAGGAAGACGACATCCTTGTACAAGTTCATGTCCTGCACGGAGTTCTTTCAGAAACTTGGGAATCTCCAGAAAGTCATAACTATCATCAGCATCTCCCATAATGATAAATTTACCTTTTGCAGCCTCTATTCCTCCTTGTAGAGCATTGCCGTATCCCTTTTTCGGGACGTTTATTACTCGAGCGTTCAAGCTATTGGCGATCTCGATAGAGCGGTCTGTTGAGCCATTATCTGCTACTACTATTTCTCCTACAATAGCGTTTTCTTTGAAGACGCGGTTACATTTCTCTAGGCAGATGCCGAGAGTTTCTTCTTCATTGAGGCAGGGGATAACAATAGAAAGCTCCATAAGTAGTAAATTGCCCTACTAGAGTATCAGAACTATTCCGTCCTATTCTCCTAATATTCTGATATTCTTTCGCTATGCATGTTTGTGTCATAGCACCAATACTTGATGCGTATAAAGGGGGTAATCATTTACCTCTGCTCGCAGCGTGTAGTAATACGCAATTTACAATACTCACCAACCGTACCAAGCCAGAGAATCCAGAGCTTCCGTCCAATGTTTCTGTAATTACGTTGCAGAAACGACTTGGTCCGTTTGAATATGGTGTACGTGATACACGATTTGCACAAAGTGTGTTGAGTGCATACCCACCAAAATCAGATTTCTGGAAGCAGTTTGATGTGATTCATCTCAATCAAACTCTTGGTGCAGGGTTTGTAAAGCTCAATGCTACAGGCTTGCCAGTGCTGTATGCTATTCATCATCCTGTCACTGCAGATAGACAAGTTGCTGTTGCTGAAACTGGAGCAGTGGGATCACTTATATGGAGTGCACAGTATCTACCGATGATAAGAGGACAGAAAAAGCTCTGTAAGAATATCTCACATCTTATGACAGTATCTCAGACAATGCGTACCCGTATTGCAAAAGACTATGCATGTGATCCGCAGAAGATTTCTGTAGTAAAAAATGGTGTGGATGGTGATGTGTTTACTCCAGTTGATGACACAGATCATGACATTATTGCAGTAGGGTCATTCCTACATCCACGAAAAGGATTTCGGTATCTCATAGAGGTATACAAAGCACTTAGCAAAAAGGGATACACGATTGCCGATGTCGGAAGACGTAGTGATGAGCAGCGTGCAGCACTAGAAAAGATCAACAATCTTACAGTTTATAATGTTGTCGAGGCGGATCAATTAGTTTCACTCATTCAACATTCCGAATGTCTTATTTCCACATCCCTCTTCGAAGGGTTTGGTCTTTCACTGATCGAAGCACTGAGTTGTAATCGTCCTGCATTTGCATTTGATGTTGGCGCTGTGCGAGAAGTGCTTGCACCAATTGACCCCTCTCTTATCATCCAACCACGCGATGTTCGGGGAATGAATGAAAGAGTCGATCAGTATTTACGCAGTGACAAGAGAGAAGAGTATCGATCGAAAGTACTAGAGTTATATTCAATGGAAAAATCAGCATCTGCACTCGAAGCTCTCTATCAATCACTCGCTTATTAAACGCGACATCCAGCTTTTGGTGTTACTGTAATGACAGTTGCTTCATGTAGCAGAGATCGCATTTCTTCTTTACTTCCAAAGAGGCGTATTTTCGTATAGTTGAGTGCATTTGTCTCTCCTGGCTCTATTTTTAGCATTGCTTCACATGGTGCTCGTGGATATCCATCAAGGTGATACCACTCTTTCCAGCGTGGATGAAACTCTCCAATTTCTGCTATCACCTCAAAGCTTTCATGCTCTTCCATTACAAGATAACCAGGAACTCCCCAAGCCTGCCTCACCATGGCACTCCATTCGTAGTAGCGATAGGTCTCGGATGTCACAGGGAATTGATCATCCAAAATGTACGTACCAATCTTTTTGAGTTCGGGGTGATCTTCGAAATAGGTGATGAGTGAGTAGTCTTTTATCCATCTCTCTTGCCAACGTATGTACACAGTCCAGTGTGCGATGACACTTCCTGTCAGTGCTGTACTCAGTAAGATACTTGTTATCCATTTGCCCCACTCTTTTTGTAGCAGTATTCGTAAAGATCCTACGATGAGTATTCCAATAGGAATAGCAATGAGCAGTGCATGTCTTGTGGTGTAGCCATGTGCACGAGGGCCTTTGGATACTAAGACGTAGGGTGCGATAGCACAGATGAATACTGCCAGACCAAATAGTATGAGTATGATTGTTGCCCTTTTGGAATGCGGTACGCCAGTATATTTTTTCCACACTAGTGTTACCCCAATAGCCATTACACCACCCCATGCAATGAGATGTGCCGAAACAAAGCGTAGGATATCTCTTCCTTGCTCCATGACTCCTTTACTGAGAAATCCTAATGTACCTGCTTGCACGTTGCTCCACGCGGGGTTAAATCGATTGTAGTAGGCTACAGAATCTGTGAGTGTTTCTTTGGCAAACCAGAAGATAATCGGAAGTAGAAGGAAATCGATGTTGCGTTTTACAAATCTCACTACGTGTTTTTCTTGTAGCAGCTTAAGAAGGAGAAATCCTCCATAAAATACCAAGAGAGAATTGTGCTGAAAGCTGAGAGTAAAGAGTACGAGTGCTACCACTCTCATTGCTGCACCTTTTTGTAATGCAACATATACCCCTCCAAGGAAGAGCGTCAGCATGAGAAGATATACCGTCACGTTAAATACAAATGTCGTCTCAAGTGCAGTATAGACACTTGCGGTAATGGCGATGATCATTGCTTCAAACTCTGAGAGTTGCATCTTACGTCCTATGGCATAGACAAGGAGTGCGGAGATTATGAGTAGTATGAATGTAAGAACATTGTGTGCAATAACTGGGTTAGGACCAAGACTTCCTATGACCCAGTAGAGTACTGCATAACCAGGAAGGCCCAGCTCATTCCATAAATCAAAATGGCCACCGAAGTTTCTCTCCAAGATAAATTGCTTAAGTACCCAATCATCCCAATAGGTTCCATCCATAAGGAGGAGTGGGAAGTGTGTAATAGTCACAATGATGACAATTGCCATAAAAGGGTAGTAGCGTCGCATCATAAGGAAGTGTAGCTGTATAACGTTTTCTGTGCCAAATCCTTGTTTTAAAGCCGTTTTCTGCAATACTGGGCGATATGAGTCTAAAAAAAGAACTCTCGACGTTCGGTGATGTCCTTTCTCTTCTCAAGGGTATTAATATTCATCCTGCATATCTTCTTGTGCCGATTGGCCTTGGTATTATTGCCGCAGGGTTTGAGGGTGCAAGTATTGGGCTTCTGATTCCGATGCTCAATGGTTTTTTGGAACAGGATTTTTCTTTTATCAAAGAAGCGCCGTATCTCGGTAGTGTAATTAGTAGATTACCAGTACACATACTAAATTCTGATAAAAACTTGTTTGCGATATTGATGGGTATTTTTGTCTCTGCAGTACTTCTCAAAAATATCTTTAAGTATGCATCATCAATATCGATGTCATTCTTTGCCAATCGCTCAATGCATCACTTACGTAAAGTCGTCTTTGGTCGGTATCTTAGTTTTGGAAAACTATATTTCGATCGTAGTAGTGTTGGTCATCATGCAACAGTTCTTTCTGTGTTTACGGAATATGCTCTTTCTCCAATTATCAACATAACGAAATACATGAATGCATTATTTTCTCTTGTCGTGTATCTCATTGTCATGTCCATGATCTCATGGCAGCTGACATTTTTTGCCTTACCACTTTTTGTGGTGTTGCACTTTGCTGTGAAAACAATGATTGATCATGTGCGAGAGCTTGGTATAGAAATTGCAGAGCAGGGTTCTGAACTTGGTAAGAAGTCGATAGAAATTCTCTCTACTATTCCTTTGGTGAAGTCGTATGGAACTGAGGCATTAGAACGGAATAAGTATGCTGATATTAGTGATCAAAAAGCACGTCTCGAC
>Ga0302133_10000057_pt1 | contig 56339 bp, 55 predicted proteins | sample CB9_331_MG_FD_203121 | JGI IMG/M metagenome (GOLD analysis project Ga0302133, IMG submission 203121) | Marine microbial communities from Western Arctic Ocean, Canada - CB9_33.1 | ecosystem: Environmental > Aquatic > Marine > Oceanic | place: Canada: Western Arctic Ocean | collected 2017-09-19 | reverse complement strand
ACTCCGTTGCATTGGAATCAAAGGCAATAATTCCTGATAACCAGATCATCCGAAAAGCTATCACAAAATTTCTGACTGGACAGAAAGAATGCAATTGACTCAGCCTACCAAAAGAAACTTGACCACAACTTTAAGACCTGGATTGTTATCTTCAAAGATAAGTTGTCCATCATGTGCTTTAACAACAGCACTCACAACACTTAAACCAAGACCACTGCCGGGTAATGAACGACTTTGATCAAGTCGCGAAAACCTTTCGAGAACGTGTTCACGCTCGTTTTCAGGAATGCCACTTCCCACGTCGACCACAATGACTTCAGCGTGGTCACCGTCCCGCCGTCCGATCAAACTAACCGCACCGCCTTCAGGAGAATACTTGACCGCATTGTCTACGAGATTTGATAGCACTTGAAACAGCAAGTTCTTATCTCCGTAAATCAAAGTGGCGGGGTCACAGTCAGTCACTATGGTTAAGCCTTTTTCATGGGCTAGTCCTTGGTAGAGATCCACAGCATCAAAAATCAATGGCGCGAGGTCAATCCGCTCGAAGCTTGGTTTATAAGACCCAGACTCAATTCGTGCGATTTTCAGTAAAGAAGAAAAGGTGCGGAGTAATTCATCTGCATCAACAACACTGGCTTCTAATTCAGTTTTAACTGCATCAGGGGCACCCAGAGAAGCCGTTTCAATGCGGTTTCGCAATCTAGTTAGAGGTGTTCTTAAGTCATGTGCAATATTGTCTGAGACATGTCTAACCGCTCCAACCAATGTTTCCAAGCGGTCAAGCATCTCATTCACATGACGGGCTAGAACGTCAAACTCATCTCCAGTTTCACGCGAAGTCAATCGCTCGCCTAAGCGACCATCAACAATTTGTGCCGTACTTGTAGTGAACTCTGACACTCGTCGAAGCACACGTCGGCTCATAAAAATACCGCCTACTAAAGCAAAAAGAAGCGTCAGACCTAACCCTACTTGAAGAGACCGGTTAAAAACTTTTTTGATCTGCGTGATTTCTTCTACATTCATCGCGACTAAGAGTTGTACCCCGTCAGGCAATGGATACACTCGTCCTCTTGCTGGGACATATTCCTCAGTCCCTGGCACTATGTAATCGAACTCTATCCATCCCTTCTCACTCGGGCTAACGGAAGGCCACTCTCGTAGATTCCCAGCTAGCGGTCTGTTATCGAGAGTTGAAAACTGATACAACATTTTTTGATTAACTTTTGCACGGACTGACAAAGATTTTGCAAGCCATTCAATCCCTCTTTCCCTATAAACCTTGGAAAGGACTTGGTGCTCTGAATTAAGAATTTCGTCTGTCTCGCGCAACACTAAACCAATGGTTGACCAGTAAAAGTAAAAAGCGAGCAACCCTAGAGACACTGCAAAAAAAAGGCTATAGGAAAGAGTTAACTGGAAAGTTGTGGTCCTTGCCAGTGACTTTACTTTTGATAAAATAGCCGTGGCTCCCAGTTAAATTGAGGCAAGTTTATAACCAGCTCCCCTTACCGTATGTAACAACTGCAACCCAAAGCCTTTATCGATTTTTGATCTCAAACGGCTAACATGTACATCAATCACATTGGTTTGCGGATCAAAATGGTAGTCCCACACTTGCTCTAAAAGCATTGTCCGAGTGACAACCTGACCGGCATGACGCATGAGATACTCCAGTAACCGAAACTCTCGAGGCTGTAAATCAATGGATTTACCGTTTCGGCTAACCCTTCGTGTTATTAAATTCATTTCCAAATTGCCAACGTGCAGTGAAATTTCAGGGCCATCTGGAGTAACTCTTCGAAGAAGCGCATCAACTCGAGCTTCCAACTCACTAAAAGCAAATGGCTTCACGAGGTAATCGTCCGCACCTGCTTTTAGCCCAGCGACTCGATGATCAGTTTCACCCAAGGCACTTAAAACCACTATTGGAATTCGGTTCTCAGAAGCCCTCAAGGTCCGGACTATAGTCAATCCATCGACCAACGGAAGCATTCGGTCAAGCACAATTAAATCGAAATTTCCTGTCGTCGCAAGATATAGTCCGTCTTGACCATTATCCGTTAAATCTACCGTATGGCCGGCTTGTAGCAATCCATTTTTAATAAACTTGCCAGTGTCGGTATCATCCTCTATCACAAGTAGATGCATGTAGATCCTCAGCGCAGGGGCCTATTGTTAACAACAATTGTACTCGCCTAGTATCAAGATTTGTCAGCTAAAGCACCAGTGGTTTGAAGGACCATTAAAAATGTTTAATACGTTAGACATATATTCGTAATATCTGAAATGTATTATCAATACTGTGTCTAGGTTATCTCCCATGGCACAACTTATATAAAAAGGTCTCCCTGCCTTGTTTATATATCCCCGTTCTTTGGTGATAACTTTTATTCCAAACAACGGGGATTTTTATATTGCTTACCCAGAAATATCTTCGAACAAGATGCTCGACAGATACCGCTCACCTGCATCTGGCAACACAACTACTATGTTCTTCCCCGCATAACTTTGTAACTTACCAAGCTTAACAGCCACGTGGGCCGCAGCTCCGCATGATATGCCGCACAACAAACCTTCTTCCTTCGCCAGCCGTTGACCCATACGCACAGCTTCTTCATTTGTGACCTTCTCAACCTTATCGATGAGCGACAAATCTAATGCGCCAGGGATAAATCCTGCACCAATCCCTTGAATTTTATGGGGGCCAGGCTTCACTATCTGATTATCCAATGTTTGACTAATGACAGGGCTATCAAAAGGTTCAACCGCTACAGTTTCTATCGACCTACCACACGTTTGCTTTATATATCTGCTAATACCAGTGATCGTCCCCCCGGTCCCTACCCCCGCAACTAGCACATCAATCTGTCCATCCGTCTGATCCCAAATCTCTGGTCCGGTCGTCTTCTCGTGAATCGCTGGATTCGCAGGATTGTCGAATTGCTGCGGCATATGGTACCTACTCGGATCCCGAGCAACCAACTCCTCGGCCTTGGCAATTGCACCCTTCATGCCTTGGCTTCCATCGGTCAGTACCAAATTAGCTCCAAAAGCCTTAAGTACTTTTCGACGCTCCATGCTCATTGTTTCAGGCATAGTGAGCGTCAATTTATAGCCTCTGGCCGCACACACGTAAGCTAAGGCTATCCCGGTATTCCCACTAGTGGGCTCTATAACTTCGACATCTGAACCTAACAAACCCTTTTCTTCCGCATCCCAAATCATCGCCGCGCCTATACGGCATTTCACAGAGTAGGCTGGGTTACGACCTTCGATTTTTGCCAGCACCGTTGCACCGCCATTTTCGACAACACGATTTAGCCGCACCATCGGGGTGTCTCCGATAGCTAAGGAATTGTCTTCAAAATAAGTCACTATATTTCCCCTGATAACAACATCAAAGCTTACAGATTAGGAATAACTTTCTCGCCAAACATACGGATGTCTTCTAAAGCGTCTTCCTGTGATGGCCCGCCAGGCTGTCTCATTCGAAGCATTACATAATCCGGTTGAATAGCTTCTTTCCACATCTGCAACTGCTCCAAACACTGATTTGGCGAACCAGCTATCAAGCGCTCTTTAGCAAGCAACTCAAACGTCAGATCCGCGGAGCTTCTTACCGCTTCAAGATGTTTATCCTGCACATAGGCCCCGCCCTCGTAGTAGTAGCGATGAGTGGTCATCGTTGGCTCACTTTTTGCCACACAGGCATCCCAAGTCTCTCCAACAACACAATCACGCATCAGCACAATATAAGGTTTTCGTCCGCACTTTTTGGCTTCTGCTCGATACTGCGCCGCATAATCCTTAATGACATCAAGAGATTGAATCGGATCGGCTATCCAACCATCACCCATCCGACCAGCGCGCTCTAATCCAACCGGCACCCAACCGGCCATCCAAATAGGCGGGCCTCCATCTTGGTAAGCAGCTGGCGTAACTCTGACATTATCAATCTTGTGGTATTTGCTGTCATAGCTGAAAGCTTCTCCAGTCCATGCCTTTCGCAGAACTTCTACACATTCTTCAGTCCGTCCCGCTCTCTGCTTGAGCGACACGCCAAATGCATCGAAGTCTGGCGGTTGATAGCCAATACCGACTGCTGCAATCATCCGGCCTTTGGTAGCCTGATCAATTACCGCGATATCTTCTGCAAGACGAATCGGGTGATACAGCGGTGCAAGAAGAACACACGTCCCTACCTTAATTCTCTTCGTTCGTGTTCCAACCATCCCTGCCAACAAAACGGGAGAAGGCAAATAATTATCTTCTTGTTGGTGATGCTCTGTAAAGAAGAAACCGTCAAAGCCAACTTCTTCGCATAGCTCAGCTTGCTCCATGAGCTCATCGATTAACCCAGATACATTTCCTTCTTCAGAAACATCTTGGGTGCATGGGAAATATCCTACTGGCAACATAGCTAGACCCCTTTTTTTATCCGCGACTTTAAGCTTATCTGATTTCAAATATCTTTGTCGCATGAATTATAACGCTTATTTCGCTCTAGACCACAAACTCAGATTCTTGCAATGCAGCAAGTTGCTCACGCAGCTCAAGGACATGTTTTTCCCAGTATGCCTGAGTATTAAACCATGGGAAAGCTAACGGAAAAGCAGGATCAGACCATCTTTTTGCTATCCAAGCGGCATACCCTATGAGCCGAAGCGATCTCAGGGGTTCTATGAGGTTAATTTCGCGGTAATCAAAGTCCCTAAATTCACTATACCCTTCAAGGATCCAACCTAACTGCGTATTTTGTTCTTCAATATCCCCAGACAGTAACATCCAAATATCCTGCACTGAGGGCCCCATCCTAGCATCATCGAAATCCACGAAATGAGGAGCATTATCCCTCCACAATATATTGCCCAGATGACAATCGCCATGGACTTTAATTTCTATACATGAGCTTGATTCTCTCAGGCGGTTGCCGAGAGCATCCTCAATGTCCGTTATTAGTGAACCATACGCTAGTTGCAGATCATTGGGGATGAATGCCGTCTGGACCACCCTAATACTCTCACGCGCGTAATCAAGGTTGGCAATAGACGGCCTGTGCATAAAGACGCTTCCTACGCCAGCCGCATGTATTCGTCCCAAAAAACGTCCCAATGTCCTCAAGTGCTCTTCCTTATCAAGCTCTGGCGCTCGACCACCTTTCCTCTCAAAAAACGCAATTCGAAAACCTTCTTTTTTATGCAGAGTTAAACCGGACGAATGCCTGATCGGAGGAACCACTGGCAGTTCCGCAAAGGCTAAATCTATACAGTATTCGTGTTCTTCTTGAATCGCCTCGTCACACCACCTATCTGGCCGGTAGAACTTTGCGATGATTGGTTCGGCATCCTCAACACCAACTTGGTACACACGGTTTTCATAGCTATTTAAGGCCATCAGGTAACCGTCAGTTTTGTAGCCACAATAGTCTATGGCAGCGAGAATAAAATCGGGCGTCAAGGACTCAAAAGCATGGGGTGTAGCCAATTATTTATCGAAGAACTTTTTCTTTTAAGGCCACAATCTTATCTAACACCGGCAACACGGCCTCTCGGTTCTCAGAAGGCAGACCAAAAACCACATGGTTATAGCCAAAAGCTAGTTGATTCTCCAGTTCACGCTCATCCATTGGCGCCAAAAACAATGCCAGATCGAGATCTTGATATGACCGCCCACGTTGCGTGCAGGCCGCCTTCACTGACTCCACAGTGCCGTCTCCCGGTCGCCCACCAATGGGCAGCCAGCCATCACCATATTCGGCGACGCGCTCCCCAACATATTTTGAATTCGATCCTATCCAAATAGGAGGTCCACCTTTTTGAACGGGTTTTGGAAATGACCACATTTTTTCAAAATTGACAAATTCACCATGGAACTCCGGCTCTTCTTCTGTCCAAATGGTTTTCATGGCCAAAATTCTTTCGCGCAATACGCGCCACCGTTTTGAGAAGTCTATTCCGTGATTCTCAACCTCTGGCTTATTCCATCCGGCTCCTACACCAAAGATAAACCTTCCATTAGACAACTGATCAATGGTCGCAACTTCTTTCGCTAAAGTTATAGGATGCCGCTGGGACACCAAGCAAATTCCAGTGCCCAACTTAATCTTATCAGTGACAGCCGCACACGCGCCAAGTGCCACGAAAGGATCATAGGTTCTTAGATACATTGGAGGAACCTCCCCATTAGGGAAAAAAGGAGAAGTTGTATCTAGGGGAATATGAGTATGCTCAGGCAAAAACAAAGAATCTAGTCCTCTGGACTCGACCTCGCGCGCCAGATCTACTGGTTGGATAGATTGGTCAGTCGCAAAAATAATTACTCCACTAGCTACCATCGGTATTCCTTTATACTAAAAATCCTTTTCCCCTCTAACATTACCATTCCATTTTAGCGCCTGCCCGCGTAGAAGAAAAAAACTCTCCGGTCGGTCCATCATCAGGCAAAGTCGCTAGCATAACGGGGGTCTGAGCTCCTTCCGCAATACTTAAGGGCGCATCTTCAGTGCCCATATCCGTGCGACACCAGCCAGGGGAAGCAGAATTAACCTTAAAATTCGTACCTGTAAATTCTTTCGCAAACAACACAGTCAGTGAATTTATTGCAGATTTTGAAGACTGATAAGCGGGTCCCATTACCTCATAAACATGAGAATCTGGGTTGTTAATGTTAGCCAGCGATCCCATATCCGAAGAAATATTCACAATACGAGCCCTTGAACTCTTTAACATCAGCGGGACAAACTCGCGAATTATCTCAAATGGCCCAAAAAAGTTTGTATCGAAGGTCTTCTTTAATTCTGAAACCTTGAGCGCGCTAGGCATAGTACCCCACTCTTCAACAAAAGTGCCTCCATTATTTATCAACACATCCAAGCAATCAAATTCTGATTGGACGATTCTAACAGCCTCCACAATCGTCTTTGATTTTGAAGCATCTATGACGATTGGTCGAACGTCAAAGCCCTCATTTTTCAGGATGTCTGCAGCAGTTCTTCCTTTTTCAATATCACGGCACCCGAGAAAAATTATGTGATTTTTTGCCCCCAATTGACGGCATATTTCAAAACCTAATCCTCGATTTCCTCCAGTGATCAATGCGGTTCGCTTTCCTCCATCCATATCTGTAACCCCCAATAATTTAAGATTTACTAAGCATCATTGTAAACAGCACTGCCTTTCTCACGAAACTCGCTAGCCTTCTCTTCCATCCCTTGAGTTAGGATTTTATCGGTAACTTGTTCCCCTTTTCCTGCGGCATAATCACGTACTTCCTGAGAGATCTGCATTGAGCAAAATTTTGGCCCACACATCGAGCAGAAATGGGCCAACTTATGGCCTTCTTTAGGTAAAGTTTGGTCATGGAAATCCCTAGCTCGTTCCGGGTCTAAACTCAAATCAAATTGATCCTCCCAACGAAATTCAAACCGCGCCTTAGATAAGGCGTTATCCCTAAGTTGTGAACCAGGATGGCCTTTAGCTAAATCCGCAGCGTGAGCGGCGATTTTATAGGTAATAATGCCTTCTTTAACGTCATCCTTATCTGGAAGGCCTAAATGCTCCTTAGGTGTGACATAGCAGAGCATCGCGGTTCCGTACCAGCCGATCATCGCAGCGCCGATAGCAGACGTGATGTGATCATATCCAGGTGCTATATCCGTTGTTAGCGGGCCTAATGTGTAAAATGGCGCTTCGCCGCAAGTCTTCAACTGCTTATCCATATTTTCTTTAATTAAGTGCATGGGAACGTGCCCCGGGCCTTCAATCATCGTTTGTACATCATGCTTCCAAGCAACCTGAGTCAGTTCCCCCAGAGTTTCCAACTCGGCAAACTGTGCTGCATCATTCGCATCAGCAATACTGCCTGGACGTAACCCATCACCGAGGGAAAAGCTAACATCGTACGCTTTCATTATCTCGCAAATATCTTCGAAATGTTCATAAAGAAAACTTTCTTTATGGTGCGCTAAACACCATTTAGCCATAATAGACCCACCTCTGGAAACGATGCCTGTCATCCTAGTGGCGGCCAAAGGAACATACGCAAGTCGCACACCAGCATGAATCGTAAAATAATCAACCCCCTGCTCTGCTTGCTCAATCAGAGTGTCTCTGAAAATTCCCCAGGTCAGATCCTCGGCCCCTCCGTCAACTTTCTCTAGCGCCTGATATATAGGCACCGTTCCGATTGGAACAGGAGAATTACGGATAATCCACTCACGTGTCTCATGAATGTTTTTTCCAGTCGACAGATCCATAATGGTGTCTCCACCCCATCGAGTCGACCAAGTCATCTTTTCTACTTCTTCTTCTATAGACGAAGTTACGGCCGAGTTCCCAATATTGGCGTTTATCTTCACCAAAAAATTTCGCCCTATAATCATAGGTTCAATTTCAGGATGATTGATATTCGCTGGAATGATCGCGCGACCTAACGCCACTTCTTGCCGTACGAATTCAGGAGTAATGGTTTCAGGAATCGCTGCACCCAAAGGGTCTCCTTCGTGTATACGACCATGCTCATATTGGTCAAAATTCACCTTTTTTTGATTCTCTCTGATAGCGACGTACTCCATTTCAGGAGTGATGATTCCTTGCCTCGCATAATGCATCTGACTTACATTTTTTCCTGAAAGTGCGCGTCTAGGCTTTATTATTTTCGTGAAATGCAAATGGGATAATTCAACATCTGCAGCTCTTGCTCTTCCATACTGAGAAGACAAATCAGCCAGTGTCTCGGTATCCCCTCGCTCATCAATCCAAGCGTCTCTAACTCCTGCCAAGCCTTTTCTCAAATCGATAGAGCATTTTGGGTCAGTATAGGGGCCGGAAGTGTCATAAACCAAAATATCTGGATTTGAGGAGCTACCAGAGACACCCGCAGTGTTGTGCTGGCTAATCCGCCTCATCGGCACATTTACATCTGCACGTGAACCTTCAATATAAATTTTTGTTGACCGGGGAAATGGCTGAACAGCTTTTTCATCCACCACAGCCGACTGGCTTAAAGGGGTCTCGTTAATCAATGCACTCATGCGGCACCTCTATGTCACACCATAACTGGTGTATTGTGTTAAATCTTTAGAGGTATTCTAGGGATTGTCGCTTTCCTAAACACCTTAAAGCAGTATTCAGGTTCAAAGGGTATGCTCTCAGCCTTTGCTAAACGCAAAAACACCCCTAGCCTCTCGCTTTCATAACTATGAATCCTAACAGCTATGAATGCAACTAAATAGCTACCCCACACTAGTGTGGGGTAGCAGGCCAAGAAGGTCGGGTACCTTCTTGAAAAACGTGCCATGGGAGACATATGACACTGTTATTAGCCTACATCCGCATTGTTCTTTTTATATTGCTGACAGATTAATTTTACGTAACGTTATTTGGTGCACTAAACAATAGGACCGCTTATCGATATCGGGTAAATGAAATCAACATTCACCTGTTACCCAGCAAGCCACGGTTAAACCAATAGGAACAAGGATTTTTTGATAATCCTGCATATAATGAGATGAAACTTCAAAAAAGGCCTCTATCTAATGAGAAAAAGAAACATGCTTGATCATCTAAACCTGAAAGCACCGGTGTGGAATGCAGGCATGGGGCTTGGCTTAGCGGGGGCCAATCTCGTCGCCGCCATAAGCCGTGTGGGAGGGTTTGGCGTCTTGGGCACAGGCGCACTGCCGGCTACTGAGGTAAAAAATATGATTGACTCAACAAGACAGCTAACCGAAAAACCTATCGGCGCAAATATCATAATACCGATGTCGGACGGATCTGATCTAGCTGCCTGCTTTGACCTAGGCGTGGAAGTTGTTGTTCTCTTTTGGGGCGATATACAACCGTACATTAAAGATGCACAAAAAAAGGGGATCTACATCGTCAGCCAATGTGGGTCAGTTGAAGAAGCCGTAATCGCTGCGGATGCCGGAGCGAATGCGGTCATTATACAAGGAACTGAAGCAGGTGGGCATGTTAAAGCAGATCAGCCTCTTCACCATGTTTTAAAAAGCTGTGTGCACGAACTTGGCTCTATCCCTACTATTGCAGCTGGGGGCATTAGTGACGGCAGTGACATATTAAAAGTATTAGCAAGTGGCGCGCAGGCAGTTTCTATGGGAACTAGATTCCTTGCAACAACTGAATCATGCGCTGCTAAGGCTTACAAGGAGAAGCTCATCTCGGCCGACGCTGCTAACACGGTTATCACCAAGCTTTTTGACGGCGGCTGGCCAAATGCGAATCACCGGGTAGTTATAAATGGCACCTACAAACGTTGGGCAGACAGCAACAGTCCGCCACCTGGACAAAGATCAGGCGAAGGAACTGAAATTGGGACTTTTTCAATTGGCAACTCGCTTATTCCTCTGACTCGATACACTACTTATCCTCCAACAACGGCTTTTGATGGCGATATAGAGGAAATGCCACTCTACGCTGGCACTTCTGTGTCCCAAGTGAGCGAAATAGTTTCAGTAGCTGAGTTAATGCGCACTCTATCAGAAGAGCACAAAAGAGCTTTACTAGAAAAAGCATGACGGTTTTGTATAATCACAGAAACTAAATTATGGGGAGCGACGATGCGCGTTACACAAGCACTTGTAAGAAATCTTCAACAGAAACCCAATGCTCTTGCAACCATCGATGGAGATCGCCAGAGAACATGGGAAGAACTTGTCGAAAGGATCTCAAAACTAGCATGTGGTCTTCGCGAACACGGACTCCAAACGCAAGACAGAATCGCAATCGTAAGCCTAAACTCCGATAAGTATCTAGAAACACTTTATGCTGCGCCTTGGGCAGGGGGCGTTATTGTGCCAATAAACTACCGATGGTCCGCCGCTGAGATCGCGTTTGCACTAAACGACTCAGGAGCAAAAATAATTTTTCTCGATAATGCTTTCAGCGAATTAGCAAGCGACCTTCGAAAACTAGTCAGACACAACCTTATTATCATAGCATTAGAAGAAGAGTTCTTAGGTTCCGACGCAACACATGAGCGACTAATTACGACTTCCGACAGCCTCCCTGAGTTCCATAACGACGGGGAAAATATCTCAGGCATTTTTTATACTGGAGGGACGACAGGACGATCAAAAGGGGTGATGCTAACCCATGCAAACCATATGTCTAACACTTTTCAATCGGCTGCCATAATGGAAACGAGTGATGAGATGAACTATCTCCACGCGGCTCCGGCCTTTCACATCGCCGATGCCTGTTTCTTTTATCTCACCACCCAATTAGCTGGCTGCCACATCTTTATTCCTAGGTTCGAGCCACAAGCCTGCGCAGAGGCAATAGCGAAACACTCAATCAGTGACATACTCTTGGTCCCAACGATGATTCAAATGCTGCTCAGTCTCCCTGACTTTTCAGACTACAATTTCAGTTCTCTCAAACACTTGTACTACGGCGCTTCCCCAATGCCAGAAGCCGTAGCAGGCGAACTCATAACCAAATTACCACATGTGAAAGCTTATCATTTGTACGGGCAAACTGAATCAGCGCCTCTTTTAACGGCATTGAACCACAAGTACCACATCACAGCTGGACCATTGGCTGGGCGCCTGAGATCCGCCGGAAGGGCGATGCCTGCAGTTGAAATAAAGATCATTGATGGGAACGGCAACGAGGTTCCTCGAGGGACCATTGGGGAAATCATTGCTAGAGGCCCGAATATTATGAAAGGCTATTGGGGACAAAAAAAACTTACCCAAGACACTATTAAAAACGGCTGGCTTCATACTGGCGATGCTGCACACATGGATGAGGAAGGCTTTATCTTTATCAGTGACCGCCTCAAGGACATGATTATTTCTGGTGGAGAAAACGTCTACTCAGCAGAGGTAGAAAATGCGATGTACCAACACCCTAAAGTCGCCCAATGTGCCGTCATCGGAGTACCCGATGAAAAATGGGGTGAAAGAGTCCACGCAATAGTTCTCACCGAGGCTGATGAACAGATCCCTCAAGAAGAATTAATGTCTCACTGTCGTGAACTAATCGCCGATTTCAAATGCCCGCGTTCAATAACCTTTCGCACCGAGCCTTTACCCTTGTCTGGTGCAGGCAAAGTGCTCAAAACAGAATTGAGAAAACCCTTCTGGGAAGGGCGTAACAAAGCGGTTAACTAGGCCAAGGGGGAACTTCGTCTCAACTAGGAGGCATAAGAGCAAATTTTTGTCGCTGGTCTTCGGCTGTTACCCAAGGATCTGCGGTATCACAAAAAAACTCAATGGTAGGTTCAACCCAAGAAGTGTCATCTAGTGTGCCTGTTTTAATAAATGCAACACCCGGCATAGAGTTGACTACGGAATACAAGGGAGAACCGCAGTTTCCGCAGAAGTGTCTTAAAACACCCTCTCCACTCGTCCCCCTAGTTTCATAAATGCGGGGAGTCCCTTCGACCATAATCGCATCCGCGGCAACTCCCACAATTGTCGAGAACGATGAACCCGTCTGGCGTTTGCAGTCAGGGCAATGACAGATACCTGTCACACTTGCATCACCTTCAACGTCATATTGAATATCCCCACACATGCAGCCGCCCTTTAGTTTAGACATTATGCCCTCTTTGATATCGCTTGGTAAAAAAATAACTATTAATGTTAATCTTACAGAAACTTTTAGACTGATCAAGCATTTCAGAAAAGGGGATAAATGAAATTCGGGATGAACATTAGAAACTGGGGGCCCACAGCAACGCCAGACTTTCTATCTGCCTGCGCACGGTCGGCTGATCATTCTACACTTGACTCTATCTGGCTGAATGATCACCTTGGCTTACCTCCCCAATTTGACAATGAATACGGAATCGATGCAGATATGGGAGATATACTGGATCCATTGGCTGTGGCAAACTTCCTAGCGGGAATCACTACGCGGATAAGATTTGGAACCGGAGTCTTAGTGCTACCATATAGGCCTGCAGTTCTGACCAGCAAATTAATTGCCAGTATACAAATCCTATCAAACAATCGATTCCTCTTGGGTTGTGGACCTGGATATCTTGCAGAAGAATTCATTGCCCTTGGAGTCTCAAAGGGGAAGCGTGGCAAAATAACCGATGAAACGCTCGAATTTCTGCATGAAGCATCTAAAAAGACCCTGCACGACTTAAATGGCCAAGATTTTCTTGTCAAACCCCAGCTATCGCTTCCACCTATTTACGTTGGAGGAATCGCACAAATAGCCATACCACGCGCCATAAAATACGGAATAGGTTGGCAACCCGCATTTGGACAGACGCCTGATGATATAGTGTCTACTATGAAAGAATGGAATAGTAAAACTGACGACGCAGGATTAAAGCGTTTAGAAGTGATCATGATGAAAACGTTGCCTTTAGGAGAAAAAAATAAAGCGGTAGATCTCGCTGCAGCATACAAAGAGGCTGGAGTGACAGAGTTTGTACATACTCAAGGTTATGAAACGCCCTATCAGTATAAGGAAATTATCGAACAGGTCGATGGGGCTATTAGACAAGCCATCCATTAGAGCGAATAACAGAAAATAATAGGAGCGAGCGCGCCATGACCAATTCGACGATGTCAGTTCGTCCACTAACTCCTGCCATTGGCGCTGTAATTGATAATGTAGATTTAAGCCTCGAGCTTCCGCCTTTCATAGTAGATGGAATTCGTACCGCATTCCTAAAACACCAAGTTGTTTTTTTTAATAAGCAAAACTTGACACCAAAAAGTCTGGTTCAAATTGCCCGTAGATTTGGCGAAATCGGATACTACCCTTTCGTAGAAGGAATGAAAGATTTTCCTGAAGTGGTCGAAGTCGAAAAAAAAGAAAACGAAAAAGTTAACTTTGGAGGGTTGTGGCATACAGACACCAGTTATCTCCAAGAGCCTCCCTTGGGATCGCTACTCTATGCTGTTGATGTCCCAGTCACAGGAGGAGATACCCTCTTCTCAAACATGTATTTAGCTTACGACGCGCTCACTGACAGAATGAAACAAATTTTAGAGGGACTAAAGGGCGTTAATAGTGCAGAGAAACCAGATGCAGCATTAGGTAGGACGCATAGGATCGCGGAAAAACCAAAGCAAGCCGATAAGATTGTTACTACATTTTCTCATCCACTTGTTAGGACCCATCCTGAAACAGGGGGGAAAGCACTTTACTGCAGCGCTGCCCACACAATGAATATTGAGGGAATGACCACTGCCGAAAGTGCTCCTATACTTAACTATCTTTACAGCGTACAGCAACGTGAAGAGTTTACGTGCAGGTTCCATTGGAAGCCAGGCTCACTCGCTTTTTGGGATAATCGCGCAGCTCAGCATAATGCACTCAACGACTACCATGGATATCGTCGGATGATGTATCGTGTCACCTTGAAAGGGGACCAACCTAATTAAAAGAAACAATAAAAGGGAAGCACATGACAAACAAACTTTTCACAGACGATGAACTCCGCGAAATGGAGAAACGCACTGTTGATAGGCTCACTGAAGCTATAGAAGCAGGAGATAAAGAAGGAGCAAAAAAAATTGCCCAGCGTATGTATAACGAGTTCTTGAGCATGCACGACCTTTACCGGAACTGGGTCACTGCTACTCTTACTGAGGTAGGACAACGATATGGAGACCAAGCGTTAGACGAAATAATGGTTGAAGGGGTTCGGGCTTGGTGGCAACCGATAGTATCAAGCCTGCCAAAAGGCGAAGACACCCTTGCCGCACGCGTAAAAATGTTTGCATCAGGCTTGCATGGACACTTACAGCCGCTAGGTATAACAGAGGATGATGAAAAAATAGAAATCAAACTACGTCCCTGTGGAAGCGGCGGTAGGCTAATTTCAGAAGGCAAATATGAGGGTAAAGATGCTTTTCTAAAAATCAAAGAGCCTCAGGCAATGACCTATGGCCGCAGCGATTACCCAGTCTACTGTGCCCATGAATACGCCATGGAAAAAATAGACATTGAGCAAAATGGAAAACCTTTTATAGTGGTGGAGCCAGCAGAAAACCTTGGCTGTGATGACTGCTCATTAATGATTTACAAAGATCCTGAAAAAATTCCGTTGAAATACTATGAACGAATAGGGATGAAGAAACGATAGATCAGAGGTTAAACGGAAATGCTGGCTCTAATAAGTAGACGGCATCGGCACCCCAACAACTTCTGAAAAACTATGTAAAATTCTTAAAGTCAAACCCCAAATGACCTCACTCTCATGCTTGATGCCCGAGAAAGTCTGCACTTGACCACCCATAGGATGTTGAATCTCAGTCACGAAATCCTGACTAAAGAGATGAGGCAGCGGCACCCAGAAAACGCGAGCAACCTCTTCTATTTGAAGCGGCTTAGCTTCTGCCGCTTTTAGCGGGTCTACATAATAAACTATCGGCGACAAGGTCAAGCTACTTCTAAGGTCGTTTCTTTCTACTAACCGCTGAGGTAAATTTCCAATCTTATCGCGAGAGTTTAATTTCAGGCCCACTTCTTCATAGGTTTCTCTCTCGGCAACATCACGCGGGCTGCCATCCGTCTCTGCGGCCCTTCCCCCAGGGAAAGCCACCTGTCCTGACCAAGGGTCACCTTCACGAATAGCTCTACGAATAAAGCACACCTCCAAGGGGTGTTCATGACCCTTTGTTAAGATCATTGCTACCGAGGCGTGGCTAGCATTTGGTACAAATATAGTTTCAAGAGCCTCTTGTGAATTAAGAGCTGTTCTAACTGATTCAAGACTTAACAAGAAATAGTCACCAATACTAGGCCCGTTTAAATGACACGCTGCCCACTACTGGCCGCTAGTCAGAGCTGAGACACTAAATATCCGCTTAACTTTTGAAGGCTTCATGGTGGGATGATTTGTATCTGACATTGCATGGACTAGAGTCGCCCGGTTCGAAAGCAAATTAATATTCGTCTGTCCTCTCCAGCTGACAACTGATTTTTCCGGAGCAGTTTCTCCTATTTGTGGCGATTTATACATGGCATCAAATATTTTCCAAAGCTCATCTTTGTGGTTAAAAACCAGCGCATTCGATATGTCGAATGTCTCATTATCTATAAAGAGGATTTTGCTTTTGTAAGGGTGTCCGTCCCATGTAGACTTAACTTCGACTACATGGCAGTTACGCAATTGCCAACGATCAATGACCGCTCGGCTGTATGGCCCACCAAAACGAAGGAGACCTCCTTTCGAGTCGATCACATCTAGGACCCTTTTTGTTCCGATATATTGCCATTCGTAGTCTAGTACGCGACCCGCAAATCCTTCAAAATCATCCAATGTAACTTCCGATCCCATAAAACTGTCCGAACGCTCTTTAGCAGAATATCTGCGAACGCGTCGTTCAGTAGGAGAGTAAACATTCACTTGATCGTCAGCATGAGCATCCTGCGCTCGCTCCACAACAAACTTCATTCCTGCGATATCGAATGGATCAACGAATTCAATGTAATCTTTAAAATACTTATCGGTCGCGCTCGGCACTTTCATTTTATAGTCGTTCTGGGGAAGCCAAGCCAAATTACTGAGATATACCCTGTGAAATTTTTGCGTCACTCGTCGTTCGATGCGACCCTCCCCTTCAATACCGTAGCCAGCCTCTTTTTTTCCATTATTTCCACCCGTTTGATTGATATAGGTCATCGCTAGCTCGCTAACTTCATAACCCGTAAATTGCCAGCGATAAATATTATTCCATGCGACCATGAGTCCCGCATGCTCCGCTGATGCGGCTACAATTTGCTCATTCGAAAACGGCCGGCCGGCTTTATAGTTTTCGAGCTCTCCCCTTGCGCCAAGGCTTGCCTTACCAGCATATTTATTTGTCGCGTCTTGATAGGCTTTAAAAAGAGGATATATTTTTGTTGCTTGTATGGTGATGGCACTTCCAAGGTATGCAAATTCGTCAACATAACCAGGGGCCATGAAGGGGCGAACCAGATCGAGGCTGTCGTTAGTCACCACAGAACCCGCAGGAGGCGGGTCCATGGTAACAACCTGATCAAGCCAATCGACGATATCAGTTCGAGACACGGAATTGGCAGATCCCTGTGTAACAAAAGAAAGCAAAAGAACTAAACTGAAAGCTCTAAAGAAAGATGAAAAACACATGTGAAACTCACTCCATAAATAAAGGCCAATCTAATAATCAGACAGACACTCGCAAATAATATCGACTCATGATAAAGCTATGCGGCTACTGCATGCTCTTTTTTCTCAATGTCCTCAAGTACAGGTAGTAAGTATTTTTTAAACTGCACGGGATCCTCTGACATTGGAAAATGCCCCATGCCTTCCATTAGAGTATAGCGCGCACCCGGTACTTTATCAGCCAGCTCTTGGCATGCTTCTGGGTAAGCGGACCAATCGTAATCTCCGCTCAGTACATAAAACATACAATTCTGCGTGTCTATCTCCGAAGCAGTCTCCCTGAGATCATGCTCAATACCATAGTAGTTTAAGTCACCAGAAAAAACCGCTGGAGCACCCTGACTGTAAGCCCAAATGGTCTCTCTAACATTAGCTTCAGGAGAATGAGGAGAACAAAGGCTCATCATCATTGCCGGCTTGGCATCGTTAGACAACCTAGGGTGCCGCCACCATTGCTGAAACAGCCGATCGAACCCTCCACTATAGCAAGAAGACTCTAATCCAATACATGCCCTAAACTCATCAGGGTAGTGATAGGCGAGATCTGCTGCGAGATGTCCTCCCATGGAACAACCCATAAAAACAGGTTGATGCAACTCAAGCTCCTGTACAAAACGCACCCAAAATTTCATGAACCAATCTTTTTCCAACTTATACTCATCTTCCCAGTAACGATTCTCTAACGGCGGCAGAGATTTCCCGTGTAGCGGTAAATCAAGAGAAATAACCCTAAAACGGGAGGTAATATCTTTGTCTTCCAGCAAATGACGATATTGCCGTCCATCAGATCCTGCAGTATGTTGACAGACAAGAGGGATCCCCTTCCCTGCTTCTTCAAAATAAACGCGATATTCAATACCTTCTACATCAAGGTATACGTAGCGACCAATAATATCTGAGTAACGGGCCATTTTTTCCTCCTTTAAGCTGCTAATTTCTGAGCGTTGTAGCACTCCGCCATGCAAGCATGTATGCGACGTATCGAATAATAATACGCATAAGCTGATTCTAAGTCCCCCCCAAATTCAAGCTCATGATGAAAAGAAGCCGCAAACCAGTCGTGATAGAAAGGTTTTGGTTTCTCCTGAAGCATTTGAACCCAAACATCTTCCGGGGCAGAAACACTTATCGTATAGGGGTCAAAACCCTGTGTTCCTCGAACAAAGGACTCTACTTCGCCATGCTCAATACGCATAAAGTACAAGTCTGACCCTATGGAAAATCGCAGATCACAATACCAAAATCTGGCACTTAATCTAAACTCTTTGTCGTTATTGAGACTTGCGGCAATAGCTTCAACAGGTAAAATTACTGGACTGTTCATTATGTTCTCCTATAAAACATTTTTCATAATCAGCATAGCGCGTTAAGAGCCAAAAGCTTTTTTAACCGCTATCTCGTGTTTCTTCCCAACCACCGCCCCCGCAGGTCAATTGATAGTCGAATATAGCGTTTTAGGTAGATCCCGAGCTCCCCATCGGGCTCTTTGCCTTCAATCCCTCCTCTTGCGACCGTCTCGTTTCAATAAATTCGAAGTCGACTCGTTTTTCGAAGAGAGAGAGACCGAACTCAAGCTGATTATACTAGTTGCTAACTGAAAATCAGCAAACTTTAATCATTTTGTACGTACTCTCTTATACTCCATACTCTATGGCATTAAGGGTATGCACAAGAAAAGTAATTCGACAAGCCATAAAAACCCGTTCACACTGCTCCGACCGTGAAATTTCTTATGGAGAACTAGCTTTAGCTCTGCACCATATGATGAGATCAACAGGTAAACTTTACAAACTGTAAGTACGATAATAGAACCCGGTAGAATAACAGATTGGCGGTAAAAAATGAGACTCCCTAAGCTTGAAATAAAAGACTTATCCGAGGAGCAATCACGACTCCTTGACGATATACAAAGCGGCCCGAGAAAAGACAGCATTGGAAACAATCCTTTTGGCGGCCCGTTCGGAGTTTGGATTAGGACGCCTACTCTAGGAAATGCCATCCAATCGCTTGGTTCGACTATTCGCTTCAAAACCAGCATACCTGACGATATACGGGAGATTGTGATCTGCACTGTTGGAATATTTTATCAGTCTGAATTTGAAGTTGCCATCCACAAAGAGATCGCACTCAAATCTGGAGTTGAGGCAGAATCCTTAGAAAAATTATGCAAAGGAACACCCTCTGGTTTCACAGGGGCGGCGGCCATGGCTCACCAAATCACTGTCGAAATGCTAGGAAATCACAAAATCTCTGAAAAGACATATCAAGCAGCATCAGTTTTTTTTACCCCTGAAAAAATGATGGAGCTGGTCGCGACTGTCGGTTATTACTGCTTGGTCTCTCACACGCTTAACGCTTTTGAAATCCCTTTAAATGACAACATGGTTTCACCGTTCAAATAAGCGTCGTCCAACCCTCACATGTCCTACCTCATCACTGAAGCAGAAACTGTTTCATTACTTCATCACGGTGTTCATCAAGTCTGGGACCTGCCGTTCTCACGGAGCCTGGCGTGTTTGAATAGTGAACAGGAACCCCTGACATAGTTATCTTGACTGCCGAATCCGACACATAGACAGTTTCCAACATATCTCGCGCGCGTACGTGGGGATCGTCAAAGATGTCTATGATATTGTTCACAGGACCGAAAGGCACTCTTCCCCCTAACTTTTCAGTGAGTTGTTTTTTTGTCATAGACGAGGTCCATGCTGTGATTTCCGCTCTAACTTCCGCTGCGTGTTCCACTCTTAATTCATTAGTCTGAAATCGCTCTTCATTCTTTAAAGTTGCATTACCTACTACTTCAACCAACGCATGCCACTGCACATTTGTAGGACAGCCTATAGCTACCCAGCCATCGGCAGCCTCATAAACTGAAAAAGGATTGACTAAGGGGTGCTCATTACCTTCACCTTTAGAAACCGCACCATCAACCGAATAGCGATAAACACTGCGCTCGCAAAGTGCAAGCATTGCGTCGTACATGGCCACATCTAAAAACTGTCCTTCTCCTTTTTTCTCGGCGTGTCTAACTCCCGCCACTATGCCGAAGGCTGCCATTAACCCTGGGACAATATCACCCACCCCAGGGCCAGATTTCATCGGAAGCCCAACTGGCCCGGTCATTGCCATAAATCCTCCCATAGCTTGTGCAACGATATCAAAAGCAGGCCACTCATTGTAAGGACTTTCCCCTGTACGTTTATCACCAAACCCTCGAATAGCTGCGTAAACAATTTTTTTATTGATCCCGCGCAAGGTTTCATAACTCAAGCCTAAGCGTTCCATCACCCCGCTTCGAAAATTCTCGACCACCACATCTGCATTTTTAATCAGCTTTAAAAATGTACTTTTATCGTCCGTATCTTTAAGATCCAAAACAATACTGCGTTTGTTACGATTAATACTGTGAAAGTAACCCCCCTGTTCCTTCTTAACATCATCTACAGAAAAAGGACCCAGTCCTCGAGACATATCACCAGCTGGGGGTTCGATTTTAATGACATCAGCACCATGGTCAGCTAGAATCATCGTACAATAAGGACCTGCAAGCATTTGTGTAAGATCTATAACAACAACACCTTCGAGGACGCCTAAACTTACCTGTTTATCCATAACTTATTAAACCTTGCTTATCTTAATATATTGCACTATCGACCTTCTTTACCCAAAAGAGCATCCGAAATAATCCTCAACTGTATTTCGGAAGTCCCCTCAAAGATTTTTGTTAACCTTGCGTCTCGCCAATACCTTTCAACTGCGCACAACTTCGTATAACCCGCGCCTCCAAAAATCTGCAATGCATTGCTCGTCACTCTTTCAGCCATCTCACTAGCAAAATACTTAGCCATTGATGCTTCTTTGTCACATCTTTTTCCTGTATCGATACAGCTGCACACGTAATAGAGTAACTGCCTTGCCGCCTCTATATCAGTGGCCATACGAGCCAACTTAAATCTCAGATCTTGGAAGGCAGCAATTGGCTTGCCAAATTGCTCTCTCTCTTGGGCATATGTAATGGCGTCTTCAAGCCCACCTTGAGCTAATCCAATAGACCGTGCGGCTGTATGCGCGCGAGCCTCATCAAGACCTTTAGCTAACGCATAAAAGGCCCTCCCTTCCTCACCAATCAAAGCATCATGGGGCAACCTAACATGATCAAAAGCAAGTTCCCACGTACTCCAACCAAAATAACCTATTTTAGGAATGATAGAGCCGCTAACACCCAAAGGCAGTTCCCCTCGAGGTTTATCAATCAAAAAAGCGCTAATTCCTACATGCGGCTTGCCTTTAATTCTGTCAACGCCAGTGCGTGCGAACAATAAAATGTAATCAGCACCATCAGCAAATGTACACCAGTACTTGTTACCGGTGATCTCCCAGCCATCCACAGTCTTCTCAGCCCGGCATGAAATAGAAGCTAAATCAGATCCGGTATCAGGTTCTGACAGCGACATTGCGCCTAGGTACTCTCCCGAGACCACCTTGGGCATGAGCTTATTCTTTTGCTCATCCGTTAAGAGATCCATCGTCAAAGTGCCATTACCACGCGCTATAATGCTCGCCACACTCATCCATCCTCGAGACAGTTGCTCAGTTATCAGGCAATACTCGAAACACCCTAAACCACTACCACCATATTTCTCAGGAAGTCTGATTCCAAAATAACCCATGTCCGCAAGCTTTTGCCTCAGTTCCAGCGGAATTTCACCTTGCTCTGGATCGAGGCTATTTGCTATGGGCAACACTTCTTTTAAAGTGAAAGCTCTAGCCGTATCTTTAATTATCTGGCGTTCTTCATTCAACAAAAGGTTATCCGTCACACGCACAGTCCTCTATTACTTGCATCCAAGTATTATTATTAAATATCGGGAATCACTTCCGCGAGAAAAGTTATGTAGCTGCAGATTGCAGTATGCCCGCTTCAACCATTTCGACAATCTCCTCAGGACTTTTTGCGAGCAGCGTTCTTAGAACATCTGAATTATGCTCACCAAGACAAGGAGCCGTATAATTCTGATTGGCCTCATACTCAGAAGCTTTAATAGGCATACCAGGTATTTTGAACTCGCCGGCTATAGGGTCAACCACTGAGCGTACAGTCCCTCTCTCGACTAAATGAGGATGATGGACCGTTTCAGCAACAGTCAAAACGGGGGCACATGGAACATCATATTCTTCTAACTTTTCAATCGCACTGGCAATATCCGGAAACGTTCCCAACCATGTTTCAACGACATCAATAACTTCGTCCTGGCGTGCTAATCTCTCAGCATCCGTTAACCAGCCTTCTCTCCCCAAAAGATCTTCTCGGCTCATCGCTGCGCACAAATCGGGCCAATGGTGCATAAATGCCATCAACATCACATCTCCGCCGCTCCCTCGATATATACCAGCGGGGCACAAATAAGAAACATGCCGCCCTCCGCGCGTAGGCATGATCTCTCCTCCACTACCCGAATATTGATGAACATTAATTTCATGAGTATGGTAGTAGCAGTCTAGCAACGAGATATCCAGATGCTGGCCTCGCCCCGTGCGTGCGCGGTGAAGAAGAGCTGCCGCAATGCCGAAAGCGCCATGCACTCCGGTACTCACATCACCTATTCCCACCAAAGGAATACATGGCGATTCATCAGGATGACCAATCATGCTTGTCACCCCAGAATATGCTTGTGCGATGTAATCATATCCAGGCTTCTTAGCTAAGGGGCCTCGTTGTCCCAATGCTGAAATCGAGCAAAGAATGATGTCACTCCGCATCTGTTGTAAAGAAGGATAATCCAGACCCATATCAGCCATCACACCGGGACGAAAATTCTCTACGACGACATCACACTTAGGAACCAACTCCCGGACCAACGCCATCCCTTTGGGATCACGTAAATTGATACAAACACTTTTTTTATTCAAATTGTGTTGTACGTGATAAAAACTTCTATCGGCTCGGTATTTAGAGATTTTTCGAGTCAAGTCTCCGAACGGCGCCGCTTCAATTTTTATGACTTCGGCACCTAATTCGGCAAACATTCTGGTACATGTGGGACCAGCCAACGCACGAGTAAAGTCTAATACACGAATCCCCGACAACAGATGCTCTTCCCCGGCACTCATGTTTTTCTAGTTACCAATCTAGCTTGACTTCCCATTCCAACCCTCCAACAACAGTTCAACTGTTATGAAACTATTTCTTCTAACTTAGAGCAATGCCTGCTTTTTTTTCAGCCGCTTCTATCGCTTGCAGAATAAGGGTGTTGATAGTCATAGGACCCACACCACCAGGCACCGGAGTGTAAGCCTTTACCCGATTCTCTATTCCGTCTAAACAAACATCGCCAATTCCAGCGGGATGGTACCCTGCATCCACCACCACGGCTCCGTCTTTAATCCAATTGCTTTGTATAAAATGCGGGCGTCCCACTGCCCCAACCAAGATTTCAGCTTGGCCAATCAAAGCAGCTAGGTTCTGAGTCCTTGAATGACAGGTAATTACAGTCGCGTCGGAGTTAAGCAGCATCATCGACATCGGTTTGCCGAGAATTGGACTTCGACCCACAACCACCGCAAGCTTTCCAGCAACATCTATTTCATAGTGCGATAGCAGTCGCATAATTCCTGCCGGCGTGGCTGACCCATAGACTTTTTCTTTCATGGCCATGCGACCGAAGCCATGAGTGGTGACACCATCAACGTCTTTGTCAACATCAATGGAATCAAAGCAAAGTCTTTCATCTATCTGGTCAGGAACGGGATGTTGCAAGAGAATTCCATGAACATTAGAGTTTGCATTAAGCTCTCGTATTTTTGATATTAAATCTGAGGTCGTCGTCGTCTCTGGTAACTCAACTTTTAAGGGCTCTATACCTACTCTCTTGCATGCCTCCCCTTTCATCCGAACATAAGTGGCAGAAGCTGGATCGGCACCTACCAGTATCGTTGCTAAAATTGGTTTCTTCCCGCCCGACAGACCCTCTAAGACACAGATCCGCTGTTTAAATGAACCTTCTGCTGCGGCAGATACTGCTTTCCCATCAAGAACGATACAAGTCATTCAAAGAAATCCTCAAAAATTCGTTTAGCAAAGAAAAGCCGCGCGGTTTCACCCCGCGCGGCCTCGGCCTAATAACAAATTCGGCAGAGCTAACTGCTTCAAGCATTTAATGCAGGTAAGAAGTCTTTTACCGAAAAATGCCCACAGATCTGTCCGTCATCATCATAGAACTCAACCAACTTCTCATCATTTCCTCGATAACTGACGTAAGCCACCGTGTCCTCGATGAACTCTTCATCGTGAATGTCGTTATTTGGTTGGAAGCAGTAGTCACCAGGGCCAAACGTACAACCAATAGCATGGTTACAAACTTTACCCTCAACGATATAGACATGCGTTTCGCAGGTATGCTTATGCTTTCCTGAGCGATAGCCACCTTTAATTTTAAAAAGAGCCTCAACGCTATGCTTCGCTTCATCTATAGACAACACTTTAACTGAAAAATTTTCATCTAACGCGAACCATGGCTTTTCACTAGCCATCCCCGAAGATATCTTAATGTCCCCACCATCATTTAGGACTGCACTCATAAAATCACCCCAATAACTTTGCTTTATAAAAATTAATAATGAACAATATCATTAACATATGCTAAAGAATACATCAGCTATGAAGTTTCGCGAACTTTAACAATGCTTCGCTTTGTAAATGTGCTGTACAGATTGTCATTTAAGGAAGCGTAACAAAACAAAAAGGGTTAGGCATGGCTGAAATTATCCATGGTAAAGCAGTAAAATTATCTCCATTGATTCACAGAATAACTGCCCCCAATCCCGGGCCGATGACAGGACCGGGAACAAACTCTTACATCATTGGAACAGAAGAATTAGCACTAATTGACCCTGGGCCAGCAATCACAAGTCATATAAATGCCATTGTCGATTATGTTGCAGGTAGGTTGAAATGGATCCTAGTCACACATACCCACCGCGACCACTCACCCGCAGCACAACCGATTGCTGAAGCAACAGGTGCCTCATTAATAGGTAACGTGATCCCTAACGACGGGTTTCAAGATGAAACCTTCACTTGCGCATCCGCAGTAAAACAAGACGATTGTATTCGATCAAAAAATTTCACTATTAGAGCGTTGCTCACGCCAGGGCACGTAAGCAACCATGTTTGCTATCTTGTTGAAGAGGATAAAATCCTCATTACTGGGGATCATATGATGCAAGGTTCAACAGTAGTCATTGTCCCTCCCGCGGGAAACATGTCCGACTATATAGAATCATTGCGACGCATGCTGAAATATTCGATTGAGTTCGTCGCGCCAGGTCATGGAACCTTGATAGAGGAACCTCATAAAGAAATTCAGCGCCTCATCGAGCACCGGCTTGGCCGAGAGAAAAAAGTCTTTTCGGTATTAGAGCAGGTGGGTCAAAGTGGGTTAGAAGAGCTCGTGCCAATTGTCTACGATGATGTTGATCCATCACTTCATCAATGGGCAGCCCTATCACTCAGCGCCCACCTTATAAAGTTGCAAGCCGATGGAAAAGTAACTGAAAACGAAGGTGCTTGGTCTGCCTCGTCAATTTAAACGTCTAAAATCAATCACCTTGGGGAGAACTTCATGAATTGGACCAGCGTTGGAAATATAGAAATCGGGCGTATTGTTGAGTCAGATGGCCCTTTTATGTCCATATTCGATTTCTTTCCTGACGCCACCATGGAAAAAATAGAGCCTCATCGACCTTGGCTAACTCCCAATGCCTTAACTTCAGACACGCATATGCTAAACATGCCTATCCAAAGTTATATCGTAAAGACAGCTACTAGTACTGTTCTTATAGATAGTTGCGTAGGGAATCATAAAACTGTTGATTGGTATCCCGCTTGGCATAATAAAAATGACACCCAATACTTTGATAACTTTAGAAATCTCGGCCTGCATCCGGACCAGATAGATGTAGTGCTTTGCACTCATCTACATGTTGATCACAGTGGCTGGAATACGCAACTCATAGATGGACGTTGGGTCCCGACGTTCAAAAATGCCAAATATATTTTGTCGCGTACCGAATGTGATAATGCTGAAAAGCTGAGTGTCAAGTATGGCGATCCTACTTTTAATGAAAACGTGCTTCCGATTATCGAAGCAGGTCAAGCTATGCTGGTTGCTGACGATTATGAGATCGATGGGGCGATACGTTTAGAGCCAACACCAGGACACACGCCTGGTCACTGCGCGATCCACCTTTCTAATCGCGGGCACAATGCGATTGTGACAGGAGATCTAATACACAGTCCAATACAATGCCAATTTCCGCATTGGAACTTTAAATTTGACTCGGACAAAGAACTTGCCGCAAAGACACGGCTTAGTTTTTTAAAAACCTATAGTGATTCTGATACTCAAGTATTAACCTGTCACTTTCCACAACCCTCTACAGGACGCATAATTACAAACAAAGATGCATTTTATTTTGAGTATACTTGACCTGGACTCGGATATTGCATCCAGACTATTTGTTTGCTTTTAGTCTAAACGATATATAGTCAGCTGCTGATTCACTCGATGCCTCTATCATCGGCAAATGCCCTATATCCGGCATAAGCACAAAAGTTCCATTTGCCAGCTTTGTCTTTAGCACGTCCATTCCTGAGAAATGAAGTACTCTATCATGATCACCCCAAACAACTAATGCTGGCATAGGCAGCTCTACTATCGTGTCTTCAATAGTTATTCGGTCTAAATTCAGCTCAGTGAAAATTTTATGATTGAATTCAGCGTCGCGGATCGCACGTTTCAACAGCACATCCCGAAACTTTTTCGGCACCATCGGTATCTTATGGAAACAATATCGTGAGAGTGCCTCAAAATCCTCCGCTGTCTCAATTACCAATGGATTATCCGCTTTAGACAGTTCGGGTGGCGATACTGAAGGAAACATGTCACTTGGTTCGGCTGTCGAAACTCCAGCAGGAGCAAGCAACCACAAGCTGTTTACTTGAGATGGTATTTTATGCGCCAACATGATTGCTAGATATCCGCCCATCGAGTTGCCTCCGATATCTACTTCTTTCTCACCGATTTGCTCCAAAAAAATCTGCAATCTGCCAAGCTGAGACTCAACACCGTAAGAAGCATTGGTGAGACGGCTAGCCTCACCAAACCCTGCTAGATCTGGAATATACAAGTGGAAACGTTTGGCTAGTTTAGGTGCTACCTTAAGCCAATGATCTTTGTTCGCGCCAAAACCATGCAAAAGCACTAATGCCGGTCCTTTACCTCCTTCGAGATACGGCATTATATGCCCGTCCACCTTAGCTTCCTTGAGTCTCAAGCCGGCAGACATTCGGATCAAAGCTATAACGCCATCATAAAACCAACTCGGGACAATAAGGTAGGCTGCCCACAGCGAGCCAAGCACCAACAACAAAGTCTTTATAAAAAACATGAGCCCCGCCTAAAGTGATAACTATGCCTTCTCAATTTCGAACGACTAGTCAGGCAACACTGAAATGCAGTGTATCCTGAGACTCCTCAAGATAATAGCGTTGCAATGCTAATAATCGCTATACTGCTTTATAGAGATGAATATTCTCAATCCCCACCGTTACCAGAAAACTGATAGAGGTGCGATTGTGTTAGGTACACACCTAAAAAGAGGAATACAGGAATGGATCTAAAGCTCAAAGGGAAAAATGTAGTTATCACTGGAGGGAGTAAAGGGATAGGGCGAGCGACAGCTATGGCCATGGCAGGCGAAGGCGCCAACATTGCCATATGTGCTCGTGGTCGAGATTCATTACAGGCGACTTCATCTGAACTAACAGCATTGCACGTCAATGTTTTCTCTCGGTCAACTGACGTTGCAAATCCTGAAGAATTATCCGCTTTCTTAAACGAATCACGGGAAAGCCTCGGAAGCGTAGACATCCTAATCAACAACGCTTCCGGCTTCGGTATGACAGACGACGAGGCGGGATGGAAAGTAAGTGTCGATATAGACCTGATGGCATCAGTTCGTGCGACACAGCACGTCATCCCTTGGATGGAAAGCTCTGGTGGTGGAAGTATAATCCACGTCTCCTCGATCTCTGGCTTAGAAAGCGGTTCGCCTCCTGCATATGCAGCCGTCAAAGCTGCACTCTTGAATTATACAAAAACGACTGCCACTCTTGTCGCTAGCAAGAATATTCGTGTCAATTGTGTAGCGCCTGGGTCAATTTATTTTAAAGATGGTTTTTGGGATGGTGTTCAACAAAATGATAAAAACATGTTTGATTCGATTGTAGCTAGCATTCCATTTGGACGTATGGGAACTCCTGAAGAGATTGCCGATGTGATCGCCTTCATGGCCTCGCCACGAGCCCAATGGGCATCCGGTGCCACTCTAGTCGTCGACGGTGTTCAACACAAAGGAATTTACTAAACATATAGTTGGGGGAATTATGCTAGACAACCCATATTACTCATCTGAGTTACACGGGCCTTGGGACACCTATGATGCAGGAAATTTATCGCTGGAAGAAGATGGGGAGCTTTGTAATCTTAAACTCGCCTATTCGGTCCACGGTAAATTAAACGCCGCAAAGGACAATGCTATATTAATTCCCACTTGGTTCGCTGGAACGAGCAAATTAATGGAACAAATCTACATCGGGAAAGGGCGCGCCCTTGACCCTGAACGCTATTGCATAATTATCGTCAATCAAATCGGAAGTGGCATATCAACTTCTCCTCATAACGCGCCGCCGCCTCATAACGGGGCGAATTTTCCTCATATTAGAATTAGCGATGATGTGTGTGCACAGCATAAACTGGTGACTGAGCACCTAAATATCTCCGAACTAGCACTTGTGGTAGGCGGATCAATGGGTGCCCAACAAACTTATGAGTGGGCTGTAAGATACCCTAACATGGTCAAAAGAGCTGCTCCCATAGCGGGTTACGCCAGTAACACAATGCATGATTTCATCTTCACTGAAACCTTAATCGATGCAATCAAATCTGATACTAACTGGAATAGCGGCAACTACAGCTCACATGCTGAAGTTTCGGAAGGTTTATCTAGGCTATCACGATTGTGGTTAGTAATGGGTTGGTCAACAGATTTCTTTGCTGATGAAGGTTGGCGACAACTGGGACTTGCCTCAATTGAAGAATTTCAGAAAGACTTTATGGCTGGGTTGTTCACGCAAATGGATCCTAACAATTTATTATGTATGGCTTGGAAGTGGCAGCGAGGAGATGTGAGCCGGTTAACCAATGGAGATCTCGCTAAAGCTTTGGGCCGCATTAAAGCTAGAACATTCGTCATGCCGATAGATAGTGACATGTTTTTCAAGCCCAAAGATTGTGCAAAAGAGCAACAAATGATCCCCAATAGCGAGCTCAAGTTATTGCATAGTGTCGGCGGACACTCTGGACTCTTTGGGTTCGAACCACATTATCTAGAACAGATAGATGCTTGTCTAAAAGAACTGTTGTCTCTGCCAACAGAAAACTAGGAATATTGTATGACTAAACTTAACCGCCAATGGCTTCTCGCGAAGCGCCCTGAGAAACAGCTAACTGAAGACTGCTTCGAATACAGGGAAGAATATTTACCCGAAATGAAGCTCGCCTCTGGGGAAATACAAATCCAAAACTTGGCATTTCTGTGCGCACCTACTATGAGGAATTGGATGGATCCTCCTAGCAACAGCTTCTATCCTTCCATACCTATAGGCCAACCAGTAATGACGCTGTCTGTAGCGAAGGTGGTCGCCTCGCAAGATCCTGACTACGTTGTTGGAGATAGTATTGCCACTCGAGCTACTTGGCAAGATTATGAAATCATCTCAGCGAAATCTGTGCCAATTAATAAAATTCCAAAAAATATCAGTGCCATACATGCGCTTGGAAGGTATGGCCTGAATAGCCTAACCGGCTACTTCGGGCTACTCAAGGTTGGGAGGCCAGCGCTTGGCAATACCGTAGTTGTATCTGCAGCAGCCGGTGCAACTGGATCAGTTGCCGCCCAAATTGCCAAACTCCAAGGCTGTACAGTTATCGGAATTGCAGGTGGACTAAAAAAATGTAATTGGCTTAAGCAGACTTGCGGCCTAGACGGAGTCATCGATTATAAGCAAAATAATGTAGCTCAAAAGCTTGCTGCACTTTGTCCTAAAGGCATCGATATCTTTTACGACAACGTGGGAGGCGAAATACTTCAGGCTGCTGTTGAAAATATGGCCCCTCACGGGAGAATAGTCCTATGCGGCCAAATCGCAAGCTACGACAACGACCAGTCACCAGAAGGTCCTAAGAATATGATGCGTATGATCTATGGCAGTATAACTATGCAAGGTTTTCTAACCCGCAACTATACTGACGAGTTCGCCACCGCTATAGAATATCTAAAGAATAAAGATAAGAGCGGGGAAATAATTTTTCGAGAAGACGTACGTGAAGGGTTTGAAAACATTCCTTCAATATACAAATCATTGTTCTCGGGTTCCAACGAGGGCGCTTTGATAGCGCAGGTACACCCTTCTGCACAAAGTATCTCATAACCATCGGAATCATCTCACTGGTGAGAAGCCTCACCAGTGAGATCGACGGTTTTAGAACATTGCAGGCGCTTTCAAGTTTAACGCGCGTTCCATATATTCTAGTTCTTCGTCACGATCCGGCAACGGTGCTGGCCGAGTAAACACTCCGTCCCTGGTGAGTTCATCAACCACTGCTTGGCTTCTCGGATAAGCATTCCCAAAAGTATCCATTGAGAACAAATCTTCAAATGGTCGCTTCGGTTTTTGACCACCAGCTTCCCAATGCTCCAGAGGATATCCAACTGTCTGCATTAGCATCAATCTACAGTGAGATGGTACGCCTAACGTCTTAAGGATTTCATCACCGTCAGGAGTTCCCAAGCAACAAGTTCCAAGACCTTGTTCATAGGCCATTAAAGTAGCTTGCGCAATTCCCTGGCCACAATCTATTTCATTCAAACCAGGCATCTTGAGAAAATCTTTTATTCCCTCAAAAGAAGGAAGAAATTTTTCTTCAAGGGTACTTGTTTTAAGCTCTTTGGAACCTACACCAAGAGCGCCGATATTAACAAGCTCTCTCAAGCGGTCACCTTGATCTTCTACCACTTCAGGATCGGTATACCAAACGATCACAACCGGAGCCACACGAAGCTGCCAACCAACGACAACTGCTTTCAAGGAATCCAGTACTTCTTGCGAAGCAGTATGACGATGTATTGCTACAGCCCTTAAAGATTGCACATTCCCCCAGTGAGAGGCAATACGTGCTGCCTCGAACATCATTTGTATCTTTTCAGGCTCAACAGCCTTATACGGTTTTAGGTAGCGGATTGTTCGTCTCCGGCCCAGAGCTTCTCTTAATTCCATTATTTAATCTCCTCAAGTATGTTTTTGCTGTTTTCGCCAGAAGAAATCATTAGATCTGTGTGGTAATTGCATTAGACGCATCCACCACTTTACTTGCTTCTAATAACGACTGCTTCAATAAGTATACACTAACTGCAGTGTGGTCTGCCTGCCAAGCATTTCACTTCTGAAGCTTGCTGTAATACGATTACAATTGAAATTGTTACGGAAAAATTATTTCTCGTATTCCACGTCGATGCCATCGAATCTAGGGAGAACAAATTGTGAGCTCAGAAACTAAAGACATCGTAATATTGTCTAACCTAATCGAAACGAAGTCTCTAGATCACCCTGATCTCGAAGTCTTAACATTTGTGTCTATCACAGAGGATGGATACCAAGAAGAAAAGAGAACATACAAAAGCTTGTGGGAAAATGGCCAACGTATCGCAAGCTCGCTCGACGAAGAAAACATGACTCGAGGAGAAGCCTTCGCGATAGTTACCCTAAATCATCCTGAATTTGTCGATGCCATGGTCGGCTCCTCTATTGCAGGAACTGTTTTTGTTCCTATAGACCCTCGTACAAAAGGCAAAAAGTTGACCTATATGCTCACCCATTCCGAATGCCGAGGCGTGATCATCGGAGACTACGCGCTGGAAAATCTTAAAGAGATCGTAACGGACTGTCCGTTGCTGGAATGGATCTGGGTTGTAGGCAACGAGCCACAATTATCCAGCTTCGCCTTGAGAACAAAGAGTGTCGCTCACATCCTCTCTAAAACAGTCAAGCCTATGGAGACGCGCGTCACTGATCCTGACGAGCCGATGCAAATGCTCTACACGTCAGGAACAACAGGAGATCCAAAGGCTATTTTATCGCCTTACGCTCGCTTTGGCTTTGTTGGACAGCTAGGAGAAGTATTTGGCCTAAACCCAGATGATAGGCCGTACACTGGACTCTCTTTAACACATGCAAATGCTCAATTAATAACTCTTGGAACAACGCTTTACATGGGTTTACAAGGCGTCTTTAGCCGCAAATTCACCAAATCGAAGCTTTGGGACATAACGCGTCACTATGGGTGCACCACTTTTAACTTACTTGGTGGCATGACGACTGCTATATATAGCGAGACCCCAATGAAAAGCGATACTAAGAACCCAGTCAGATTTATCCTTAGCGCCGGCATGCCAGCTAATATTTGGAGTGCCTTTGAGAAGCGATTTGATTGTCAAATCTACGAGTTCTATGGGGCCGCGGAAGGCGGTGTGCTGATTAACCCTCCAGGAGCAGGACCTGTAGGAAGTATTGGTAAGCCTCCTCCAAGCCTCGTAGCAAAAATTGTTGACGAAAATGACGTAGAAATAACAGACGGAGAAGCTGGAGAAATCGTTTTTCAGAATGTGGACGGTGACTGCCCTAAAGTGCTCTACTACAAAAACAAAAAAGCTTCAGAAGAGAAAACTGCTGCCGGCTGGCTAAGGATGGGAGATATTGGCCATCGTGATGAAAATGGCTGGTATTATTTCCACTACAGAAAAGGAGGTGGCATAAGACACAATGGTGATTTTGTTAATCCCGCATTTGTGGAAAAAGAATTGGCGGAACATCCGATGATAGATGATGTATTTGTTTATGGTGTGCCTTCCTCTAATGGCGTCCCAGGAGAGAAAGATGTCGTAGCTGCTATTGTTGCTGTAGACAAGGTATCATTTAACAGCGATGAAATTTTTCGTGCTTGCCAAGAAAAATTAGAATCTAATTTCGTGCCTAGTTATATACAACTAGTACCCGAGATACCTAAAACGGCTTCGGAAAAGCCGCAAGAGAGATTTCTCTTAGAAGCATTTTCAAAAGAAAGTAACAACATTTTTACAGCTTCTTAGGAAACTAGAGTACAACCTAATGAACAAATCAATCACTGACGTGCTCTCCCTAGCGAATCAAATAAATGATGAAAGTAAAGTAGCAATTTTTAAAGATTGTTCTGTTCCTATGGCGCTAGGCCGTGAGCTAATCAGGCGACAAGTGCGAAACTTACACCTCGTAACGGTCCCCACTGGCAGCTTGCTCCCCGACATGCTTATTGGATCTGGCTGCGTATCAACCATAGAAACAGCTGGAGTGTCACTTGGCGAATTTGGGCTTGCTAACCGGTTCAGCTCTGCTGTAAAAGAGGGTGATATTGCTGTGCTAGATGCCACCTGCCCTGCAATATACGCTGGGTTGCAAGCCGGCGAAAAAGGTATCCCGTTTATCCCGTTAAGAGGCCTTATAGGCTCTGACGTCCTAGCCAACAGAATGGGCTTCCGAGTCATCGACAATCCTTTTCAGGAGAACGATCCCATCGTAGTCCTTCCTGCAATCAAACCTGACTACACAATATTTCATGCCCCTATGGCGGATCAGTCTGGGAATGTATATCTAGGACGTCAAGCTGAGTTAAAAATCATGGCCCATGCGTCAAACAAAACCTTGGTCACCGTCGAGAAAATAGTAGATTTCAATATCATGGACCACGAAGAGCTCGGATCTGCGAGTCTTTCCCATCTATACGTCGATGGTATTGCTATAGCGCCCAACGGTGCTTGGCCTCTGAATCTGCCTGGCTATTATGAGTATGATAGAGAAATAATCCAATCATATGCGCATGCAGCGAAGAACCAGAAGAGCTTCAATTCTTGGCTGGCGACTCATCTGTCTGGTGGGTCAAAGGAAACCTCGTAAGCTGTGGACTATTGTGCAGAAGAACTGTTGATTTCTACTATCGCCAGTCTTTTGGATGGGCTGAGGCATATAGCAGTGGGAGTTTTATCGCCGATCCCGGGATCGGCGTCCCTTCTCGCCGCGAGTCGCTCAACGACCATTAAAAAAGTGTCTATTCTCGGAAGCATGAAGGAACCCTATCGTGTCGATGGAGCAATCGATCTTTTTGACTGTGCAGGGCAAGGGAGAATAGATGCCTTCTTTTTAAGCGGTGGTCAGATAGATGGTCAAGCCAATGTCAATCTTACTGGGATAGGTCACTACCCAACTCAAGACACTCGATGGTCAGGAGCCTTTGGATCGGCCTACCTGTATTTTCTAGTCCCAAGAGTGATACTTTTTCGAGAAGAACATACTCGACGTGTTTTTGTCCCCAAAGTAGATTTTATAAGTGCTCCAGGCACAAGCGCTCCTAATGTACATAGACCTGGCGGCCCATATGCTCTGGTAACCCCGTTATGTCTATTCTCGTTTAATAGAACAAAAGGACGTTTCAGACTGGAAAGCGTCCATCCTGGACATACCGTAGAGGAAATAAAAGATAACACTGGATTCGAATTCGATTTACCCGACAGAGTTCCCGAAACGCTAATACCAGACTCTCAAACATTGCAACTCATTAGAGATAAAGTCGCGCCTATTATTTCGGACCCTTACCCTGACTTCGCCCGAAAAATTTGGGGTATTTAATTAAGACCGCTTAAAACAGAATCCAAGCTTTGTTTTGCATCTCCAAACAGCATCATAGTATTTTCATTGAAAAAGAGAGGATTGTCGACGCCAGCATAGCCGCTCGCCATTCCACGTTTGAGAACCACGACTGTCGATGCTTTCCAAACCTCTAATACTGGCATTCCAGCAATAGGGCTGTCTGGCTCATCAAGAGCCGATGGATTAACGATGTCATTAGCACCAACCACTAGAACGACGTCAACATCGTCCAACTCACTGTTAATTTCATCCATCTCGAAAACAATATCATAAGAGACTCTTGCCTCAGCTAATAGTACATTCATGTGCCCAGGCATTCGCCCAGCGACTGGATGGATCGCAAAACGCACATTCTTACCCTTGAGTCGCAACATGTTGGTGATTTCCGAAACGATGTTTTGTGCTTGAGCTACAGCCATACCATAACCTGGGACTATCACTATGTTTTGCGCACCATTCAGTAATTCACTACATCCAGTGGCTTCGATAGGTATCACCTCGCCTTCATACTTAGTAGACACAGTCCCCCCAGAAGAACCAAAGCCACCAGCAATCACAGAAATAAAGTTTCTATTCATAGCCCGACACATGATATAGCTTAAGATTGCACCGCTTGAGCCAACTAAGGCGCCAATCACGATGAGGAGGTCGTTTGACAACATGAAGCCGGTAGCCGCAGCAGCCCAACCTGAATAGCTATTAAGCATGGAAACCACTACCGGCATATCCGCGCCACCGATAGCTATGACCATATGAATACCAAAAACAAACGCAATCATGGTCATTATTATTAAGTAGATAGTCCCATTATCCGCGCTTACGAACTCTGTCCCCAACCACACGCACAATAACCCAAGAACAAGATTACCCCAATGCCTAGCTGGCAACAGAAGAGGCTTACCACTCATCAAACCTTTCAACTTAGCAAAGGCGATAACTGATCCAGTAAATGTGACTGCTCCAATGAGAACTCCGATATATATCTCAATCTTAAGAATCAATTGAGCGGAACCAGAAAGCTCATTATCATGGTCCAGATACGTTGCGAAACCAATCAAAACCGCCGCCAAGCCAACAAAACTATGGAGTATTGCCACCAACTCGGGCATCTCTGTCATCTGCACTCTACGCGCAAGAAACAGACCAACAGTCCCCCCCGTTACCATCAAAGCCGCCAGCAAAAAATAATTACTAATCTCATAGCCAAGAATTGTAGCTATTATCGCTATACTCATTCCAAGGATGCCAAACAGATTGCCTTTGCGAGCAGTTTTAGGATGACTTAAGCCACCTAAGCTAAGAATAAACAGGACTGCGGCTATAATGTAACTACCCGCAACCATTCCGGTGGTCATTATTCTTTCCCTCTTTGAAACATTCGCAGCATTCGCTGTGTAACGTAGAAACCGCCTACAATGTTAATTGTCGCAATCATTACAGCAAACCCAGACAGCCATAAAACCAGAGGAACTTCGCTCGATAGTTGTAAGACTGCTCCGATCACAATGATACCGCTTATTGCATTAGTCACACTCATCAACGGAGTATGTAAAGCAGGAGTAACGTTCCAAATCACTTGGTATCCGACAAAGCAGGCAAGCACAAAAACCGTAAAGTGAGACATGAATTCAGGGGGCGCCACACTACCCAACCAAAGAAAACCGACTGCGCTAGCGGCGACGCATAGGTATTTAGGCCAGGAATTTTCATTTTTAACCTGAGTTGCCTCAGTTTTTGGCTCTGGAGCTTTTGTAGCTTTGGCTGCCGACAATTTAGGCACTGGCGGCGGCCATGTGATTTCTCCGCCATGCACAATGGTGGCGCCTCGTATCGCTTCATCATCCATATCTATATTAATCTGACCATCGGCATTTTTAGTCAATTCACTGAGTAAGTGCCTAATATTATTCCCATACAACTGGCTGGACTGAGTCGCAAGCCGGCTCGGGAGATCGGTATACCCGATAATCGTCACACCGTGAGCGACGGTCACTTCGCCGGGAACTGTTGAGACGCAGTTGCCCCCTTGCTCTGCAGCCATATCTACAATAATACTGCCAGTTCTCATTGAGCGAACCATCTCTTCAGTAATTAGCTTAGGTGCTGGTTTACCAGGAATTAAGGCTGTAGTGACGATAATGTCGACCTCACTAGCCTGCACAGCAAATAAGGCCATTTCCGCTTCAATAAACTCCGCACTCATCGTTTTAGCGTAACCACCTTGCCCAGAACCATCTTCGGCAAAATCTAGTTCGAGAAACTCCGCATTCATACTCTCAACTTGTTCTTTTACTTCCGGCCGCGTGTCGAACGCACGAACAATGGCGCCCAAGCTTTTAGCAGTGCCAATAGCAGCTAAACCAGCTACCCCAGCACCAATCACCATGACTTTTGCAGGAGGCACCTTCCCTGCTGCAGTGATCTGTCCAGTAAAAAAACGGCCAAACTGGCTGGCCGCTTCTATAATCGCCCTATAACCCCCTATATTTGCCATAGAACTGAGAGCATCCATTTTCTGTGCACGAGAGATTCGAGGAATACTATCCATAGCCAGCACGTTCGCTCCAGTTTGAGCCAATCGCTCTAGGAGTTTTGGATTTTGTCCAGGCCAGACAAAACTAATTAATGTCTTAGAAGGCCCCAAGAAAGATACTTCGTCGATCCCCAAACTAGGACGCATTTCAGGCGCCCTGACTTTCAAAATAATATCAGCCTCGCGCCAAAGTGTTTGTGTGTCATGCGCTATTTCAGCGCCTGCTTCTATGTAGGCAGCATCCGAAAAACTTGCCTTTAGGCCTGCATCATTCTCAACCGAGATTGTGAAGCCTAATTTTACCAATTGGCTGACTACATCTGGGGTAATAGCGACGCGACACTCGTTCTCATGGACTTCGCATGGCACAGCAATTTTCATTAAATGAGTCCTCATTAAGGGATCAACAACAATGGTACAAAAAAAAACTAGCAAAAAAGTGGATTAGATATCAATATAATCGGTCAGTGAAATGATATCGATACTCACGGAGACACACAAAATGCCAATAGTCCCAAAAGTAATCTTCAAGACCGAAGCTGCATTGCGAGCTTTCATCGACAAACCTATCGACCTTGCCATAGCAAAAGCAATCAAAAACCTAGACCACTATTGTATTGGTTTTATCGCTCGTTCGCCATTCTTATGCATCGGGACTAACAGTGGGCATCGAGCGGATGTATCGCCTAGAGGTGATAGACCCGGCTTCGTGCAAGTTCTAGACGAAAATACTATTTTTATTCCCGAGCGCCCAGGGAATAACCGTATAGATACTCTCACTAACATTATAGAAAACCCATCCGTTGGGGTTTTTTTTATGATTCCAGGCTATGAAGAATGTCTGCGCGTTACAGGACAAGCATCCATAGTTGGGGACGAAGAACTTCTGGAGGCGGCAACGGTTAATGGGAAGATCCCTAAATTGGGCATTCTAATCCACGTCGAAGAAGCAATGCTCCACTGCGCAAAGGCTGTTCGCAGATGTAAGCTTTGGGATCCAGCCAGCCTACAAGACCGCAGCCAAATGCCTACGCTAGGCAAGATGATTCTAGAACAAACATCCACTGCAGATAATCCTCCTTCTCAAACCTTGGTCGAAGAAGTGGACAATTATGTGGAGCACACTAATACAAATGAGCTCTACTAATGTAAAACACTATTTAGCGCTTATAGGCTCGGGCCGAGGATATCCTGCTTTCTCGCACTCATCTTCGTAAAGCTTTATAATCCGGCCAGCATCGAGGACGCTCTCTACTTGGCCGTCAGCATCAAGATTTAAATTAGCCCCACGTATAGCAAACCAAATATCAGTAGGCTCTTTCAACCCGGGAATATCGGTTGTAAGCGTATGCACGGAACCTGCAGGCTCATAGAGGTAAGAAAATGCTCGATTGACCGTTCCAGGATATTCCTGATACAGCCAGGCACCACTATAAGTGACAGCATACACTTCGCCTGTGTGCTGGTGCTTTTGAATAGTCACACCGGGCTCAAAAATCGTGCGCACGACCCATAACCCGCCTTCAATGTCGTAATGCAACAGCTGGAAGGTAACTCCATCTGTAAACGGCACAAACGGTAGATCCTGAGGTCCACGATGCATAGCTGCTGGAATTATTGGTGATGCTGCCAGGTTCGGCTTTACTGACATGGTCTCTCTCCCCCATTAAGATTTACTGATGAGCAAGTCTAACATCTTTACATTCGTTCCTTGAAGCTAGATATTAACTCCCGATAAGAATACTCTGGCCAAGTGGGAAGGTGTGAACGCACTTGCTGGACGAACAGCATAAGGGGACGCAATTGAAACAATCAGAACAAATTCGAGTTGGCGAAAGCCTTTTTCACTGTATCGATAAAAAAACAACCGCACTTATGGACACTGTCTACTCGCAACCTACAAAAGAGTACATTTGTCCGGATATCGCACGAAAAGAGCACGAGCTATTTTTTAGAGAAACCCCTATCTGTGTCGGACTCAGCGGAGTATTGGCCGAAAAGGAAACTTACTTTACACATGATCTCAGCGGACAGCCGTTTCTGCTAACCCGAGACAAATCTGGTGTGTTTCGTGCATTTTTAAATGTTTGCAGACATCGGGGATCGCGGGTGGCTGAGTCATGCGGGAAAAAAAAATCATTTAACTGTCCTTACCATGCTTGGAAATATGGCCTAGATGGCAAGCTTCTCGCTCGACCTGAAGAGACATCCTTTAGCTCCGCGCCAAAGGAGAATCATGGATTAACGGAATTAAAAGCTATCGAACAAAATGGTCTTCTCTGGATTATGCCAAAGCCCAAAACAACGATAGATCTAGAAAAACACTTGCATGGCATCGACCCCGATCTCAAACATTTTAAGCTAGACAGCTTTTACCATCATGAAAGTAGAACGCTCTCGCGCCAGATGAACTGGAAATTAGTGATGGACACTTTTTTCGAGTCGTACCATTTTTGCGTTCTACATAAAAATTCTATCTGTAGTATTTTCCATGAGAACTTAAGCACGTTCGACACTTCAGGCGACCATTTTCGACTTGTCTTTGCAAGAAGGACGATAGAAGAGATACGCACACAAAATAAAAGCAACTGGAATTTACTTCCTCATGTTGTCTCGATATATGTACTTTTCCCTAATACTGTTCTCGTTTGGCAACTAGACCACATAGAGTTGTGGCAAATTTTTCCCGGTAAAAATGCTCCAGACGAAACAACTATCCAATTGTCCTTTTACACGCCGGAAAAGTCAGTAAGTGAAAGTTCCAAACGTCACTGGGATAATAACTTGAACTTGGTTTTACACGTTGTCGAAAACGAAGATTTTCCAGTTGGCGAAGGAACTCAAAAAGGTTTTTACACCGGCGCACAAAGCCACATAACTTTTGGTTGCAACGAACCCGGTCTGGCGCACTTTCATAGAACTGTGACAAATAAGCTCCATCACGACTGTTGATGTTCAGGTTTCGCCTTTCGCTACTTTCTTGCCGTACTGTTCCATAGTCAGCAAGCCGCCTTCTGCCTCGGGCCGACCTTGGTCTTTCCGAGGCAAAACATCTTGAACCGCATCAAGCCGTTTCCAAGCCGCGAAAGGAGTCTTTGCTTCCATTCCAGGAACCGACGATGAAATACTTAATTTCTTATACCTGTGGATATACCGAGGGCAATTAACCCATGTCCGTTCAACCTTGACTCGTACCACAAGATCGGCTTCCGAGTAAAAAGACAATAAGGGATCATTCTTAATAATAGAAGCTTGCCCTTGAAGTCGCATCCGATTAGGTCTTTCAAAGTCAATAAACAACAAGCCTACGCTAGGGTTAGTCTCCAAGTTGCCCATTGAGTAAAACATGCCGTTCCCATCGTAGCTTGGGAAGGCTATCGTTCCTCCGTCAACAACTCTTACGAAACCTACATCACCACCTTTGTATGACACGGTTGGTCGATTTTCGTGATCGACTGTAGACAAAAAAAACATATCTCTCGTCGCAATGAAATTCCTATCCTGCTCGTCTAGCTCAGACTTGACAATCATTTCTTCGAGCCGGTCTGCCAAAGCCATAGAGTCAAATTCTTGCTGCAGCCTCCGGTGACTTTCCCCGTATAAATTACTCATTTAGTTTATTCTCCAAATTCGACTATCAACACCATGTGAGCAAATAGTTCTACCTAAGACCAGAGAAAAACGCTCTGATGTCTTCTACTAACAGATCGGGCTCTTCTAGAGCGGCGAAGTGACCTCCCTTGGACATCTCTGTCCATCGCTCAATGTTGTACTCTTTCTCCGCCCAAGCACGCTTGGGCTTAGGAATATCTTCAAAAAGAGCCACCCCAGTAGGAGTTGACACATACTGACCGAGGGGTCCGAACGTTCCAGTGCGTAATGATTCACAATAAAGACGAATGGCTGAAGGTATCGACTCTGTAAACCAATACAACATCACGTTAGTGATCAGCTCATCTTTTGTGAAACGAGACTCCAAGTCACCTTCAATATCTCCCCACATATAAAAACATTGAATAATCCATGCGGCTAGACCCATAGGGGAGTCATTTAGAGCAAAACTCAGTTGCTCGGGCTTCAAGCTTTGAATCACGGCATAGCCTTTTTGTTCTCGCGCATACTCGATACTGATAGCCGTCCTACCAGCAACAACACCTTGCGCTTTAGCCTCCTGCCTGTCGTCAGTTGATTTAGTGGAGCACATGTTCAAATGAACACCAACAACACTTTCTGGAGCTAGAAGAGCCATGCGAGGACTTACTATTCCACCCCAGTCACCCCCCTGCACACCATAACGATTTATGCCCAGTTGATTTAAAAGCGCCACCTGCCTTTGAGCCACCTTGTCAACATCACAACCCTTCTTATGCCAAGGTTCTGACCAACCGTATCCTGTCATTGAGGGACAAAGGACATTAAATGCGTCACTCACCAAGCCTCCATAATTTTCAGGATGAACCAATTTATCGATGACTTTGTGAAATTCCATGAATGAGCCGGGCCAGCCATGAGTCATCACCAATGTCAGTGAAAGTGGATCAGAAGCTTTTGCATGTACGTAGTGTATTTGCTTTCCATCAACCTCTGCGATGAATTGTGGAAATGTTTGATTTAAATATGCCTCCTGCTGACGCCAATCATACGTTGTCAGCCAATAATCAAGCAGCTCTCTCATGTAGCCAGCATCTGGCCCATAACCCCAATCCGTATTGGCTACCTGCCTGGGGAGTCGTGTCGCGGATAATCGACCCATTAAGTCATCCAACTGCGACTGTGGTATATCAATGTGAAAAGGCTGGTTATTCATATGTACATGCTCCAAGTTCTGTGATACTTAAAAACACCCCCACTATCATGCGGCTAAAGATGAAAATCAATTTTTGCTCCATTAAATCTTACACACACTTCTTTCGGGCTATACTTCCAGCACGTCGAATGTTTATATTAGCTGATTACACGAACTAGGAGCTAAGCAATGGACGTCTTTGAAATAATTCACAGTATGCGCGCAATGCGAAGACTAAAGCCGGACCCTGTCCCCAAAGCTTTACTAGAAAAAATATTGTCTGCAGGTATTCAAGCTCCTAGCGGACAAAACACCCAGCCATGGGCATTCCTAGTACTCACTGATGCTGAAAATAAAAAATTCTTTGGTGATCGCTACAACTACTGGCTCAGAGAGCGTTTTGGAGACATGCTTCTGGAAAATGATACTAGCACTCCATACGGAAGAACTATCAATGCGGCTCGACATCTCGGCGATCATATGCACGAAGCACCCATTATTTTGATGGTTTTCGGAAAAAGAGACTGGCCGTTCAACGTCAAGGAAGCCGACAGACAAGGAAAAGCTCCGCCCTCCTATGGGTCAATATACCCCTGTGTACAGAACATCCTAATCGCGGCTAGAGCGTTAGGATTGGGTGCAAGCTTGACAACAATGCATCAGATGTTCGAGGACGAAATCCATAATGAGTTCAACATTCCTCTAACCTATGGCATAGTCGCGACAATCCCGATAGGATATCCGGAGGGGAGTTTTGGTTCCTTGACACGAGAACCATTGGACACAAAAGTCCATTACGAACGGTGGATCTAGACACCCCCCAGCCGAATCGCTGATGGAAAATCATTACTATTATCATATTAGGGGAATACCGAGTGAGTTCCGAAAAAAAAGAAAAAGGCAGGCAGCTATTAAATAAGCTTTGTGGTAACCCGGATGGAGTTAACAGCTTGCCTGAAAAACTTCGCGATTACACTCTTGAGCACCTTTTTGGAGATGTGTGGCAAGGAGAAGAACTGTCACTAGAGGAACGCTCGCTGATCACCTGTACTATCCTTACTGCGCTTGCAAGAGAGCCCGAGCAATTGTTTCATTTTGCCGCGGCCAAGCGGCTTGGAGTGCCAAGACATAAACTTCTCGGCATGATCTCCCATACGGCACACTATGCTGGTTGGCCTAACGCAATGGGAGCAATGCGAAGCTTAAATAAGGTCTGGCCCGAGGAAGAAGAATAATATCTTCAGTTGAGGCTAGGGAGCGCTTCCAAGCTTCAATTCAAGGTCTGGGTCCTTAACCCATTCGGACATCGAGCCATCGTAAACAGCGATATTCACCTGTCCACATTTCACGAGCGCCAAACAGTCAATTGTAGCGGAAATACCACCACCGCAATAGGTGATTACACGCTCCGCACCAAATGCACCGCTCTCTTTAAAGCATAGCTCTAATTGCTGTACCGAAAGGAATTCACCAGTATCAGGGTCTAGAACAGACCGGTAATATACGTTATGTGAGCCCGGTAAATGACCTGAGCGACCATACTGGTTTTTTTCTCCTGTATAAACGACGGAGGATAAAGCATTTATAGTAACCCAGCCAGTTTTCTCATTAGCAAGCAGCATATCCTCTTTATTAGCCCAAAGCTCTGGTCGCGGATCGGCAGAAATAATACCCGCGGGGTATGGATGAAAAACATCACTTTGTTCTCTATCTTCAGCAATCCATTTCTCCCAACCACCATCAAGCACCGCAACATTGTCGAAACCAATAGATCGAAGCATCCACCACAATCGTGTCGCCCACATCGGACTACCGACGCTATAAAGAACTACATATGAGTCCTGATTGATTCCTTGAAGGGCTACTTTATCAGCAAATTCTTGGGGCCGAGGCATCATAAAAGGCACTAGATTGCTCTGATCAGATAAGTCATTTATTAGATCCAGAAACCCCGCGCCGGGAATATGCGATCTTTCCCAATCAGCCAAACCACTTTCAGACCGGTATCCTTGCCCGGAAGAGTTAGGACGAAGAAAAACGGTAGTGTCATAAACTCGCAGCGCCCCATCGTTTAAATGCTGCTCAAGCCATTCACTACTTACCAAGACATCCTTAAACATTATACAACTCTACCTCCGCACACTGTCTCTTAGATCAGAGACTTACTTGCCGCGTGAATATGGCTAATTCTCGATTAAACCGTCCCGTATCCTCGATAAAAGGTCCATGAGCAACTCCTTCATACCATGAGGCTTCTGACGAAACGCAGTTTTCCAGGATACAATGCGCCATAGAAGGCAGCACAACTGTGTCCTCTTCACCTTGGGTCACCAATACGGGGGCATTCAGTGTTTTTAAGACATCTACATTATCTAGATCACGGGCAGCAATACTACCGCGAACATCAGGCCTAACTGCCATATTAAAACAAAGAATCCTTTCGTATTCTTCGCGTGGCAACTTTTTCTTAAAACAGCCGTCAAGAAAAGTTCGCATCGCGTCAATGCTTGCCACTAAATCATTTGAAACGGCCGCTTCAAATATCTCATAAAAACCAGGGCCAATGAAAGGTCCTATAGCCGCTTCATTTAGCTTAACCGCAGCGCCCACGAAGTTAATCCCAGCCACTCGTTCCTCTCCATAGAATCGAAGAAAATCAGAAATCACTAGGCCTCCATAGGACCATCCCACTAAAATTACTTTCTGTAAGTGAAAATGTTGCAAAATCACATTCACGTCGTCCGCCCAAAATTGGCTACTGGTATATGCGCTCTGCTCCAAAGGAGCATCTGATAGGCCGTGTCCCCTTAAATCTAACGCTATCAGTCTAAAGTCCTTCGCTAAATTAGACTCTAGCTGCTTTAGCCAACACATGTAAGACTGCGACCACCCATGAATAAACACAATGGCGGGGCCGGATGAATTGCCGTACTCAAGCACGTTCAAGTTGACTCCCCCAGCCCCTACTACCGTATGTTGCGTGCTCACAAGTTTTCTCCTATTTATATGATTGTTAGCAATAAATTTGCATATCCCAAGTTATCACCGATTAAGGCCTAGCTTACACTTTATCTTTACCAACCCTGAAGTCGATCCAACTGGATCTCTATTTGCGATTAAGATAATAATACTACACTGTATTATGAGGAGAATTGTTAGTGACCTACGTCAACAGCGCTTGTCCGCACGATTGTCCATCTACGTGCGCTTTAGAAGTCGAGGTTCTTTCCCCAGAAAAAATTGGAAAAGTAAGGGGTGCTAAGGAAAATTCTTATACCGAAGGCGTTATCTGCAGCAAAGTATCCCGTTACGCAGAGCGCATTCATCACCCAGATAGACTGCTAAAGCCCTTGCGTAGAAAAGGGTTAAAAGGCTCTGGCCAGTTCGAAGAGATTACTTGGAGTGAGGCGCTAGATGAAGTGGCAAAAGCATTTCTAAAAGCGGAGCACGAACATGGTTCAGAAAGTGTGTGGCCTTATTATTATGCAGGAACGATGGGACTACTAATGCGTGATGGCATCAATAGGCTGCGGCATGCGAAACGCTATTCTGGCTATCACAGCACTATTTGCGTGTCCCTTGCTTGGAGCGGTTATCTGGCGGGCGCGGGAAAAATGGGCGGTGTAGATCCCCGAGAAATGTCCGAGTCAGATATAATCATAGTATGGGGAACTAATGCTGCTGTAACACAGGTCAACGTCATGCATCACGCGCTGAAAGCGCGGCGCAATCGAGGAGCCAAAATTATAGTAGTGGACACTTACCGAAATGCTACGGCGAAGCAGGCAGACTTATTCATTCAAGTGAAGCCTGGGACAGATGGAGCTCTAGCATGCGCGATCATGCACTTACTTTTTAAACATAACCACGCAGATAGGGACTACCTTGCCAAGTACACGACAGATGCAGAGCAATTGGAAACCCACTTGCAAAAATATGATGCCGAGTGGGCTAGTGAAATAACCGGTGTACCAGCTGAAGAAATTCATCATTTCGCTATGCTGGTTGGAGAAAATCGCAAAACTTTCTTGCGTCTAGGTTACGGCTTCACCCGACAAAGAAATGGGGCTGCCAACATGCATGCAGTCGCGTCAATTTCCGCGGTAGCAGGTCATTGGCAATATCTCGGTGGGGGCGCCTTGTTATCAAACAGCGGCATATACCACTGGGACAAAACGCTAATCGAAGGCCTAGACACAGTAGATCCGACTATTAGATTACTTGACCAATCCAGAATTGGAGAGATCCTAACAGGGGACCAAAATGCGCTTGGTAATGGCCCACCCGTAAAAGCCTTACTTATCCAAAACACCAACCCAATGTCCGTCGCCCCTAACCTCAACTTAGTCAAAAAAGGATTCGAACGAGAAGATCTGTTCGTGTGTGTTCATGAACAATTTATGACCGAGACCGCAAAAATGGCGGATATAATATTACCGGCCACTATGTTTTTAGAACACGATGATATTTATCAAGCCGGCGGTCATCAACATATCCAGTTCGGGCCTAAAGCTATTAGTGCGCCAGGAGAATGTCGATCCAATCATGAGGTGATCTGTGACTTATCAGCGCGTCTGGGAGCCAAACACCGCGGGTTCTCGCTCAGTGCAAAAGAAGTAATCGACGAAACATTACTCAGTTCCGGATGGGAAAATCTTGAAACATTGGAGCACAAAAAATGGTTTGACGCACAGCCTGATTTCGAAAAATCGCATTTCATTTCTGGATTTGGACACTCGGATAAGCGATGGCACTTTTCCGCAAACTGGAATGAGCAACACTCGAAATGGGGCTTAGGGTCTAATCAAATGGCAGACGCTAAGCTTATAAAGTCTATGCCTATACTCCCAGACCACTGGAACGTACTTGAGACTTCGACGCCAGATTTTCCGTTCCGATTAATCACCGCTCCGGCACGGCATTTTTTAAATTCGTCTTTTACTGAGGCTCCAACTTCTCTTAGAAGAGAAAAACAACCTAGCGTCCTAATAAATCCTTCAGATGCACAGTCGCTGAAAATCACTAATGGAGATTTCGTCCGCGTAACAAATGAGAGAGGAGAACTGGAAATAATCGTTGAAATATTTTCGGGAGTGTCTCCAGGCGTTCTCATTATTGAAAGTATCTGGCCGAACGACGCATTCAAAGGCGGATTAGGGGTCAACGTACTCACAGGTTCTGATCCCGCCGGTCCAATTGGCGGCGCCGCATTTCATGACAATAGAGTTAAATTAACTGCTGTTACCTAGAGGCACTGAAATGATCGAATTTTACACAGATGCGACCCCAAATGGATGGAAAGTATCTGTTTTACTTGAAGAAATTGGTATGGCGTACAATACCCACCACGTAGATATATTAAAAGGAGAACAAAAAGAAGCTTGGTTTCGGAACATATGCCCTAATGGTCGTATCCCAGCAATAGTAGACACTGAAAACAACCTTAATGTCTTTGAATCCGGTGCAATTATGCTTTACCTAGCGAAAAAAAATGAAAAGCTCATCCCTAATGATGTGAAAGGAGAATCGGTAGTCACTCAATGGCTAATGTTTCAAATGGCCGGGATAGGCCCAATGATGGGTCAATCAAATGTTTTCTACCGTTACTTCCCAGAAAAAATACCATCAGCGATAGCGAGGTACCATAACGAATGTCGGCGTCTCTTCGAGGTTCTAAACCAGCAACTCTTAGGAAAAGACTTTATCTGCGACAAATATTCTATCGCTGACATTGCGAACTGGTGTTGGGTACGCATACACGCGTGGGGCGGAACAGACGTCGCAGGTCTGACGAATTTAAAGGCTTGGATGCAACGACTTGAAGATAGACCTGCGTGCCAAAGAGGTGTCGCTGTTCCTTATCTTCAAGACTGGGCAAAACTGGAAGCCGACCTAGGCGAGAAAAACAGTAGTGTTCGCGGTTTGGTAACAAAGTAGTACTTTTACTCTCCCCTCGCAGGGTTTTAAGAGGTAGAACGAGGAATCTTCGGGGCGGGGTCACCCATCTCAACTAATATGTTAGTGCCTTGATGGGGCTGGCTATCGACGGAAATACGCCATCCAAATCGATCCGTTATTCGTTTTACCAAACTCAGACCTATTCCATTCCCCCTTGCGTTCTGCGGATTATAACCAGAACTAAAAGCTTCATTCATATTCTTAGCTGTCATGCCGACACCACTATCGGAAATTGCAACGCTATCAGAGGTAATAGTCACTATAACCTCTCCCTGATCTGTATATACACAAGCGTTTCGCAATAAATTTCCAAAAACGATCGAGACAACTTTCGGCGCCGCGAAAGTTACCAAGCTATCTAATTCTATGAGCCTCAAAGAAAGCCCTTTAGTCTCATAGACAACTTTACATCTATTCAGCTCATCTCTAACAATATCATTAACTGCAACATCTTCTTTTAACAAAGCCCCTTCATATTGTCGGGCTAGCAACAATAATACTTCGGTTAGCTCCTCCATATCTTTCGTTGCTCTTTGGACTCGCTCCAGCAACACTTGAGAACTTGCATCAAGATTTTCGCGCTTGCTCAAGTTATCACATGCCATACGTATTACGGTCAACGGGCTTCTAAGCTCGTGGCTAGCTTCTCGTGTAAAGGTACGCTCTCGCTCAATAGAGTCATCTACTCGAACTAAAAGCTGCTGTAGCGCATTGGCCAGCGCACCTATCTCACTATCAACCGCGTCATATTCAAACTCATCGAGCATAGTTTGGAGGTCGGGCTTATCCAATTCGATATTTCTTACGCTACGCGCCAACCTCACAACTGGTGAAACCGCCTGACTAGTGATGCGATATGCAAACCACGCAGACAAATAGAGAACAATAAGTATTAATACCAAAGGAAATAAGCCAAAGAAATTAGCCGCCTCAGAGACTAAATTTGCATCAAACACTAAAAACAAACGACTATCATCGCTAGCGCTTACATGCACCACAGATTTTCCAGCAGGAGTTGCCGTTTCATGAAGACCAATACCCAAATGTTCAAACTCAGATGGAATCTCAGCTTCTTCTTCCTTAAATAAATATCCAATTAATGTATTAGTGTTAGGAGCAGGCGTGTCCTCTTCAATTTTTTTTCTAGCCCAAAAATAATCAGCCTCGCGCTCTAAAGCCGAATTAATAAGCAGTTCTTGTATTAAAAAAGATGAGATAGAAACACCAGCCACCGCGGTACCTGTGATCAAGCAAATCTGAAGGATAAAGCCGCGCAGAATTCTTGTATTTAAAGGATGCTTAGGTCGTGGCGTCATCACTTAACCGAAATCCTGTACTATGGACAGTGTGTATCAAGCGACGGGAATAAGGCTTATCCACAACCTTGCGTAAGTTATATAAATGACTGCGAAGCGCGTCACTGTCTGGCGGTAAATCGTCCCAAACGACTTTTTCGACGGCAGATCGTTCGACAATATTTGGCGACTCCGTTATCAGCAAGATCAAAATCTTCATGCCAGTTGGAGATAGACTCAGCACATTACCTTGCCGAGTAGCTATTTTTGCGTTCAAATCCACAACTAAATCACCCACCACCAAAGGTTCAGCTTTCGATTGATCCGTTCTCCTTTGCGTCAATGAACGCAAACGGGCCGCCAACTCTTCTAGATCAAAAGGTTTCACCAAATAGTCGTCAGCGCCACTATCAAACCCTAGTAGTTTGTCTTCGAGAGTATCACGCGCAGTCAACATCAAAACTGGCGCCGTCAACCCTCCTTCACCTCTTAATGCTTTGCAGACTTCTACACCGTCCATGTCTGGTAGCATTAAATCAAGAACAACAGCATCATAACTGTTTTGGTTAGCTAAATTTATGCCCGCGGCACCAGTGTCAGCATAATCAACACTAAAACCAGACTCTTCCAAATACTCATAGACCATTTCTGCTATATCTTTGTGATCTTCTATCAGAAGAATATCTTTAGCGCGCACTACTAAACTCCGATTTTCGGTTGGATGAGATTATCGGCCACACCGTTGTCACAAAATGTAAACCCTTTAGAAGTCTGATCAAGGCTTTCTTTCACATTACAAAGAAAGTAAATATAACAAGATAGGGGGGGTAGCACTAGAAACCAGTGTCGAAACGACCAGTATTGCCGATACTGTCGACTACCTAACGCCATGGCGCTCGGCGAAAATAAATGCGTTAATACCTACAGCCATAGCAGCAAACAGCACCGCGACAGTCGCTATGACTGGAAGGAATGCCAACAAGACTAAACCCACTAAACCTCTCCCAGTATTAAACTGCTATATAGTTTTCACCTCGATTAAGGCTAAAAAAACCTGAGCAAGGAACTTGCCCAGGTATTATTTACGCGACTTAGCTTGGCTAAGCGCTAACTGCTCTAGTCAAGTTAGAAGGTACGATTTTATCAGTGAAGTTAGGCCATACTTTTTCCGTTAATAATTCGAGATTTCTCATAGATGCCTCATGAGGCATATGGTTGTATATAAACATCCAAAAGTTATCTACTGGCAGTTGCTTGAACAACTCTTCTAACTTCCTATTTACGGTATCAGGGCTTCCATGAATACATAACCCTCTCTCCACCAACGACTCAAAGGAAGCCTCTATATCATATGGACCTTCGCCCGGCCCGGCAATTGCAGCATTGAACCCAAAGGGTACAAAAAAGTTATTCCAAATAAAGGCTCCTGCCTCTCGCGCTATCTCCTCCGCTTCAGCATCAGTATCAGCGACAATTACCTCTCGACTCATCGCCATCCCTTCTCCAAACTTATAATTGTGACCAGCTTCATTAGCGGCTTCCATTCCCGCTCTGAAGTGTTCTTTCACTACACCATAGTGGGTCATGATAGTCACAGGTTTAATTCCCCGAGCCATGCCCCATTTTATAGAGCGCTCGGAAGTGGCGAACGGCATGAACATATCGGGAATCATATTGTTGAATGTCGGCGGTGCAATCCCAATCTCTTCAATGATGCCATCTTCGTTGCATCCTCGTCCAAACTTATGAGCAACCTCAGCCCCCGCCCATTTAATGTCTTTAGTAGGGATCTGCCAATGTTTTCCCTGAAAACTAAAAGTTTCTTCTTTCCACGCCTTCATTAAAATCTCAAAGTGTTCTTCAAAAAGCGACCGCTTTAACTCTTCATATTCTTCCCCAGAAGCAGGATCAGACAACCCAACTTGCTGGCCTAACACATTAACCCAGCGCGGCTGATAGCCCCTCGCAAAGCCAGCAAAAATCCGTCCATCAAGCATTTGAGACAACATTGCTATATCTTCCGCCAGGTTAATTGGATTCTTAGACGGAAGAACGTTACCTAACTGCCCAAACTTCATATTCTTAGTCTGCATGCCAAAATACAAATCGAGCATCACAGGGTTGGTTGAGACTTCTTCACCTTCCACATGAAAATGGTGCTCAGTGAATCCGGCGCCATAGTAACCGTGTTCATCCATGTATTGAACCTGTTCCGTGATTTCTCGAAGCATTTGTTGATAAAGTTTCGTCGACTTGCCAGCCATCCCTTTTTTAATATCCGCTACACGTCCTACCGACGGGAGATAAAATGCACCCACTTCCATAATAACTTCTCCAATCCATTTTTTAACATTTTGGCCTGAGGCCACTTTTTAAACGCGAACGCCCTGCTACTCAATGCATAGACTACATGCTGGGGGCGGCTCAGTCTATCGTTTCAAGATAACCCCGTCCTTATCGACGACCAGCATTTAGCGCTTAAGACAAATTCCTGGCTGCAGACTGGTTTCAAACTGCAGCGGCAACAACCTCAATTTCCAATCGCCAATCTGGCGAGACTAATTGTTTAACTAGCACTGCAGTAGATGCTGGCCGAGCATTGCCGAGATACTTATGACGTGCCGCGGCAAACGCAGGGTAATCCTTCTCGTCCAAAAGGTATACATTCACTTTAACAATATCCGTAGCCGACATGCCAGCCTCTTTAACCGACTCTACAACATTATTCCATGCTCGGTCAGCTTGCTCCTCCACCGTGGCTGGAAGAGTCCCATCGGGATTAAGACCTATCTGACCAGAAACATAAGCTACACGGGCGCCAGAAGGAATAACAACAACATGGTGATATGCATCATTAAAAGGCGCAACAATAGATTTAGGATTCAATTTTTCCAACATAAAAATTACCTGCTACATTTCATCTGCGTTGACTAAACGCCTATATTTACGATAACTTGCTTACCGAATAAAATATATCAAGGAACCGCGTAAAGTAAAGCAGACGCCACCCTCGTCCCGTGACTTTAGTATAATCGAACGATTAAACCGTGAAAGAATTTTCTATATGAGCAAAACCACCATAAAAAACGAGCAAAATTTCGTCAAAAAAAAGCCTTACTACGAGCCGGTTGGGGATGAAATCGCAATTTTCACAGCAGCATATAAAAATCAACTGCCAATTTTACTAAAAGGCCCCACTGGTTGCGGTAAAACCCGCTTTATTGAATATATGGCCTGGTATCTTAAACTCCCTATGGTGACAGTCGCCTGTCACGACGACCTGACCGCCTCCGACCTCATTGGCAGATATCTTATCAAAGGGGGAGAGACAATCTGGGTGGACGGACCTCTTACTAGTGCAGTCAGACACGGGTATATCTGCTATCTAGACGAGATTGTCGAGGCACGGAAGGATACTTCAGTAGTCATACATCCGCTATGCGATGGCAGACGACTATTACCTATTGAGAAACTGGGCGAGCTCCTTGAAGCGCCTAGTAGCTTTTGTTTAGCCATTTCTTATAATCCTGGCTATCAAAGTGTTCTTAAAGATCTTAAACAAAGCACTCGACAAAGGTTCGTAGCCTTAGAATTTGACTATCCTGAAGCCGCTACCGAAGAAGCTATCGTAATAAGAGAAAGCGGAATTGATCAATCAATAGCCCACAAGCTAGTCAAACTAGGACACATGACTAGAAACCTCAAAGGGAATGGTTTGGAAGAAGGGGCTAGCACAAGATTATTGGTAAATGCCGGAAAACTTATCCATAGTAATGTCACTCCCGTCAATGCTATAGATACGGCCATTAGCCAAGCGTTGACAGATGAGCCGGATATGTTCCAAGCTGTACATGAACTAAGTCGGTCAATCTTTTAAAAGACCAGTAATCAAATCCGTATAAAAAGTTTTACAATCTAAATGGCTAATCAATCAAGGCAGAATTTACTCTATCGTATTCGAATACAAAAAGATCTAGAAGAAATCACAGGGCCAGCTTTAAGCAGGCACTCTAATCTAGAAGCGATCATCTCGAAAATTGCTAACCTTAACGACCAGCAACAAGTATTCATCTATCAATGGGCTCAATTGATAGCTGATTCTAACGCCGAACTCGCAGCACATTTCATCTCTTTCGTACCAAAAGCTTTTGACTGCATGATCGATGCCGATGTTCAAAAATGGATAGACTTATTCTTGAAAAGGTATGACAACTATGGTCTCGGAAAAGCAATTATCTCACTCGAAGATATCGACGGCTTTGCCGATGAACAGAAAAATAGAGGGGTTAGATGTTCTCTCCAACAAACCAATCTCTTCCTACAACATTTCATAAGAGGTCTCGGCGGAAGAGAACTCAAAATTGCAAGTCACGACGAGACATATACCAACACTGAAGGGTTATTCCTGCCCGAAAGTATTTCTATTTTCCCTCAGCCTAAACAAAATTTCACTCTCTATAAACTAACAGCAGCCCACTTATGGGCTCAAACTTGGTATGGAACATGGCGGATTCAAGTGCTGGAAAAACTTACAACCGAGTATAACGATCAGAAGTCCCTCGACATTTTTAATCGCTTGGAATGTATCAGACTTAATCATTGTATAGCACGAGACTTCCCTGGCCTGAATAGAGAATTTTCTGAATTTGAACATCGTGATGCTGATGTTGTAATTTTGTGGCAACTGTGGCGTGACCGAGCTGGCCCCTTAAGTGATCCGACTTCAACTGGCATGGATACAATCAAAAATATCAACCACTTTCTTGATGTTGATTTGCCTACCTTGCAGCCCTATCAGGGAGAAATTTTTTTAGATCGAATTAGAGAGACTATGCTTTCTCGTATAAAGCAGGAGCAGATTGCTTTTCAGCAGTCGCTAGACAAGCTAAGAGATGAAAATGCCCCGAAAAACCAAACGGAAGACGATGACTTTGTGCCCAAACAAATGCTGGAAGTCAGTGAAGGAGACAGCAGTGACGGGGAACCGAGTGAAACTAATTTCCAGTTAACATTAGACGGGCAGCCTATTGAACTATCTGACGATCTCAAGAATCTTGCTGGGTCAATTATGCAAGACTTTGGTGAAATTCCTGATCAGCATATGGAACCCCTAGAGCAAGGAGAATATTCCGATGCACTACAAGCCCAACATGGAGAATCTGAAGGTGATCCTGATCCTGATCTTAATGAAACAGGCACTTTCCAATACCCTGAATGGGACTGTACTCGACAAAGATTTCGTGAGGACTTTTGCACGCTTCGGGAGTTAGTTGTCCCGCCAGGGAATGAAAGTTTTATTTCTGAAACACTGGAAAAATATCGTGGGGCATTGCGCACCATAAAAAAATGCTTTGAAGCGGTGCTGGGCGAATCTAGACCACAACGAAGGCAGCCGGAGGGTGATGATATTGATCTTGATGCCATAGTGAACGCTCATATTGATCTAGCGCAAGGGAAAGATATAAGCGATCACTTATATACAAACTACCGTAATCAAGAGAGGAATGTAGCGGTCATGTTTATGGTTGATATGAGCGGTTCGACTCTCGGATGGGTTAACAACGCTGAACGTGAGTCATTAGTGCTACTTTGTGAAGCACTAGAACTACTAGGAGATCGTTATGCAATCTATGGATTTTCTGGAAGGACAAACAAGCGGTGTGAGGTTTACTCAATAAAAAACTTTAAAGAAAACTATTCTCTGGAAGTTCGACAGAGAATAAGCGGAATTAGACCTAAAGCATATACTCGAATGGGCGTCGCAATAAGACACTTAGGTCAAATACTCCAGAAAACGCATGCGCGTACCAAACTATTGATAACACTTTCAGATGGCCGTCCCGAAGACTACGGGGGCTATAAAGGACAGTATGGAATTGAAGATACCCGTCATGCTCTCCTTGAGATGAAACAAAGCGGCGTGCACGCATTTTGTATAACCATAGATAGTGAAGCCCAGGAATATTTACCCCATATGTATGGAACCGCTAATTATGCTGTCATCGACGAGGTAAAAAAATTACCTCTAAAAGTCGCCGATATTTATCGAAGGCTGACCACCTAAGGAAGTCTCTTTATTCCGAAATCACCTGATTTGTGAGCGTCCCTATACCAGAAATCTCTATAGTGACAGTATCATTGTTTTTTAAAAATCGAGGTGGCTCAAAGCCGGCACCCACACCCGCAGGAGTCCCTGTAGCAATAACATCTCCTGGGTAAAGCGTAATCCCAGCAGAAATTGTCTCGATTAAAGTGGGGACATCAAAAATCATTTGCGCCGTATTCCCGTCCTGACGCAATTCGCCATTAACCCAACACCTAATAGCAGTATCTGTTAGATTTACAAGGTTTTTAGACACTGCAAAAGGCCCCATGGGACAAAAAGTATCCTGGGATTTACCTAATAGCCACTGTTTATGGTTAGCTTGCACATCCCTAGCGCTCACGTCATTGATGATGGTGTAACCCCAAACACAGTCCATAGCCTCCTCCCGTGATATTCCCTTAACTTCCTTACCAATAACAACACCCAACTCGGCCTCGTAATCAAGTTGTCTAGTCACTTTTTGGTTGTAAAGTATCGATGCATTGTGCCCAACAACACAGTCAGGCAATTTTGAAAATATAATAGGAACCTCAGGGGCATCACCGCGACTATCAGGGATATCAAAGCCTGCAGCAGCTATCTCTTGCACATGCGCGAAATAATTTTTACCCACGCAAAAAATATTCCGTCGTGGATTGGGAATAGGCGCAAGGATTTCAACCAATTCTAAG
>Ga0302133_10000056_pt1 | contig 56475 bp, 40 predicted proteins | sample CB9_331_MG_FD_203121 | JGI IMG/M metagenome (GOLD analysis project Ga0302133, IMG submission 203121) | Marine microbial communities from Western Arctic Ocean, Canada - CB9_33.1 | ecosystem: Environmental > Aquatic > Marine > Oceanic | place: Canada: Western Arctic Ocean | collected 2017-09-19 | reverse complement strand
TTCCATCGTCTCGACCTCGGAAATCCCCCATGATCCCGAGATCGATTCCACACGTCAAATCAAGCAGCACCCACTAAAATGCGCGAAGAACCGAAAAAAAGAAGCAAATCGATGCGCATGTGGCGGACGCGATCAAACTGTTGCAGCGAGCCAAAGAAGTTGCAGGCTCAGAGTTCGCTGCAATCCTGTCACAGACGGTGAAGTCCGACCAGGCGTTGGATCCAATTCGGAGTCGGCCGGAATTCCAACAGCTCTTTCCGGCGACGCCATCCAAATAACCAATCGCGGAGTTCGCTGCGCTGAATTGGAGTCCCGGCTTTGCAATACCGCGATCCAAGCGTGGCGGTATGTTTTCGAATTTAACGCGATGTCAATCCGCTGAAGTGGCGGCGTTCTTTGCTGAATGCGATCCGGCATCCGAAATTTGTTTGGGATCGCCGGACACCGGTACCGGCTGCAGCAGTTTCGACGGAGTGAACCGTGCGAACTTGGCTTCAGCTGCCGCAAGAACATCGTCGGACTCACCAGTTAACGCTGCGATTTCGTCATAGAGTCGCTGCTTCCAGAGAGATGCCGAGCCATCATCATTTTGATCCGAATCGGGATTGTTATCCTGTGGTGTCTCTTGCGGTTGCTCACCCAAGTTCCACAATCGATCGATGATGTCAGCATCAAATCGCGACCAGGCCCAATCGAATAGCTGCTGCCGCATTTTCAATGCAGAACTGGAACCCTCGTCGATTGCCTCCGATAGAAGTTTGATGATCATGTCCAGATCCAACTCTTCCATCGGCACTCCGAACGTGCTTTCAAATTCTGCTGCCCCAATGTCGAACAATCTGGAAATCAACGCCATCATCTGATCGTTTAGCGAAAAATCTGGTGATGATTCACTTTCGGCGTCGAGCTGATTGAAACTGCGAACGAGGCGGGCAAACTCCGCAGCCGCTTCATTAGAAAATGCGAATTCCGATGTCGAATCGGTCAAGCCTGTAAACAGGCCATCATTCGCACCGGCCAGACCGGTGGAAAGCGCAAGAACGGGCGGCTGTTGAGTGTCCGGCGTTGTTGGTGGCGGCGGTGGCGGCGGCGGTGTTTCGAAATTCAACACGAGCTGCAGATTTCCTTGCAAAACAGAGCCCGTGCGACCGACGAATGGTTGGGATCCCCCATTGGTTGTCTGGGTGATCCTTGGCAAGAGTCCACCAGAAGGACCGCCGGGTGTCACTAATCTCGCATCGAATCGGAAATCGGCACCGACCGTGAACACGTCGAGATTAAATCGAAGATCATCCGAGGGGATGATGAGAAGTTCGACGACGCCATCGCCACTGAAAAATCCGTTGCCCGTTTCATTGGTTTGTCCTTGTCCGGAAACAAAACCGGTTCGCCGATTCGTGGAGTCAGACAGCGTCAAATCAACCGGGTCCGCCACCAGGACGAGGAACGAGGTGGTGGGATCGAGTCCGAAGATTGAAATGAATGTTCGAACTGCCAGTTCGATAAGTTGCTGGGCAATCACGTCTGATTCGGTGTTCGCGAGATCCAGCGATAGCAGGCGTTGCCTCACCTGCGCCAGCACGGCCCGGCCGATGTCGTCGGCAATGGCGGCGGAAACGTCGGATCCATCGGCGGTGTTGGTGAATACGCGGAGGTCATATGCGCCCGATGTTCCTGCGTTACCGGCGACTTGAATGACGTATTCTTCTCCCGCAGTCACGTCGAACGTGATCGCGCGGAACGGGAGTTCCCCCTCAAGATCGCTGGCGATGCGTTCGAAAATGAAGTCGGTTGGAGCCGTTGGGTTGCTGTTGGTGGGGTCCGGTACACGCTCAAATGCAGATAACCGTGCATCGAGCGTATTTGCAACCGGAGTATTCAGAAAAACAGTAACATTGGCCGTCGTGCTGGCGACAAACCGAATTGCGTCGGTGTCTTCCGGATCGATAACGAATGAGCCGACTGGCAATCCCAGGTTTTCAACGGTTGGATCGAACACAAGCGTTGCGTCGGCAAACGTTCCGCCCAAGTCATCGGTCGCGGCAGTCGTTGTGACGTTCAATAGATAGTTGCCGAGATTCGCCTGATTATCGCTGGCTCGCCCGAAGCCGAATGCAGATGCCTGGACGAAGTAGACGTCGCCGGTCTGTGCCACAATGCTGATCTGGCTGTTGGGTGAACCGTTGAAATCGTCGTTCACCGCAACTTCCCGGAATTCGCCGTCGCGGAATTCCTGAATGATCGAAAGGAATGGATTCTGAAGCCGTGCCAGTGGGGCGGCCCCCGGATCACCGGTCAATTCAAACGTCAACAGCCCGTCGGTGGTGGCGGTCACTTGAAATACGTCAACGTCTCCGATGGCCTGGATGGCACCCGCTTGGTTCATGCCGACCGGAACTTGTACCGCATCGCCGACGTTATCGGAGAAATCGTTCTCGATATCGAAGATGAGTTCGTAATCGCCGGAACTCGAACCAAACGCGCCCGCCTGCACGAAGATCACGGTGTCAGGAACGACATTGACCGAAGTCGAACTGTTGAAACTGAATTGAAATGTTCCCGGGTCAAATCCAACATCATCGTTGAAGGCAATCTGATTGCCGTTTGCATCGAAAACTCGCAGCAACGGGTCGAGATTGCTGCCGACAGCATTCTGCCTGATGCGGATGGGGCTGTTGCCCGAGAAGATTTGAGGGATTACGACGCGGAAGACGTCGAGGTCGCCTGAGCCGTCAATCGTTCCCGCCTGAGTCACGTCGGCGGCGCCCGGTAAGAGGAAAAGGGGGGTTAAGTCGATGGTTGTTATTGTCGCCGAAATGCTATTGGCGACGACGTCGCCGGAGTTGTTGAGTTGGGCGCTGAGTGTGTATGCCCCCTGACTGGTTGAAAATCCGCGCACGGCCAGAACGAACCGTTGGTTTCCGGTGACCTGACGCTCGATTCGGCTGTTCAGCGAGAATGTGGGGAAGAACGTATCGTCGCTGACTTCAATTATGTCCTGTCCATCCTCGCTGAGTAATGTCAGCACCGTATCGAGAGTGCTGCCAGCACCGACATCGCGCACCAAGTCGATTGTCAATAAGCCACCAGGGCCGACCGGAATTTCGATCAGGAAAGTGTCAACGTCTCCGGCAGTGTCGATCACACCGTTCTGCACCACGTCAACAAATCCGAGATCGAAGGGGTTGGCTACATCATCGGAGAAGTCATCGACGACAGGCGGGATGGTTTCCACTGTCAGATCAAATTCGCCAACGCTATCACCAAAGCCAGTTGCGACGACAAAGAACTGTTCGCCCGCATTCACAAATCGGGAAATCTGACTGTTGAGGCCGTTGAAGTCATCGTTGAATTCGAGGACTTCTCCCGATTGGGAATCGATCAGCAAGAGAATTGTATCGAGGCTGCTGTTTGTGGCCCGCGCCAGATCAATGACCAATTCACTGTTGTTCGGCGCGCTGTTGGGAATCGTCAAGTCGAAAACTCGGACTTGTCCCGGCGACACGATTTCACCCTCTGCCGTTCCGAGAAACTGATCGGGGCCGATCAGCGACAGATTGATGGCCGATTGAATCTGTGTGCTGATGAATTCCAGTTCATAAGCTCCAATGCCATTGATGCTTGAAGCTTCCAGGAAGAAAATGTCGCCTTCGTTGATCGGGACGGCGAGGAAGGAGCCGCCGTCGTCGTCGATAGCCAACAGTGTCCCGGAGTTGTCGAACAGGCGCAGGAACGGATCGATGGCGAAGTCGTTCGTCTCCAGGCGAATCGCTAAAAACCCGGTTTGCGATGCGACCAATTGAAAAACGTCAACGTCGCCCGCTCTGTCGATGAGGCTGTTGATTCGGACAGTCTGATTGGCAATCAAGGGTACCGCGGTCGCCTCGGCGACTGAGTTGCCGAACTCGTCGAGATCACGGTTGCCAAAATCGATCCCCGACACAACTTCCCCGACAGCCAAATCGAACTGCCGCACACCGTCGGGAGCCCCCAGGCGTACAGAAACATCGTCAACGTACCAGCCTTCGAAGGTGACAGAGAAGTCGGTTTCAAAGCGAAATTCAATCTGAATATCAGTTCCTGCGAACTGGGAAACGTCAATGCTCACCGGCTGAAATACGCCGGTGTCATCGGGAAGGAGGACGCCCGCAAAGTTGTTGTCGGCAATGACGGTTCTCACGCCGCCCGAAATGATGGCAACGCTCGCAGTGTCGAAGAAATCTTCGATTTCAAGAAAGTGATTGAACTCCAGGAAAGCCCGTTCGTTATCCGGCAGAGTAATTAACGGGGAAACCAGGCTGCCTTCGGAGTCGTTCACATAGGCTCCGCCGCCATCTGCATTCTCGCCCGATCCAAAATAAAACTGGTTGAGGAACTGTGGCCTGCATCCTGTCCCCGTCCGTTACTCAAATTCCACTCGCCGTCAAACGTAAATCCTTCCGTTCCGTTTTCGAAATTGAACTCGATGAGTGTCGTGGCCGTGCTGGCGGGGGCGGTTTGCTCGAAGCCGTCTTGTTGGACCTCGGCAATGGTTGCGATTCCCGTGGGTACGGCATCTAAGGAGTAATCGCCGTTGGCATCGGTCACCGTGAAAGTCTCGCCCGCATCCAATCGACCGTTGGTGTTGGTATCGGCAAAGATGGTGAACCCCGCCAAACCCGGCTCACCCGGGTTGCGCACTCCATCGCCATTTAAGTCAGAAAACTTCGTTCCCTGCACGGTACCTGTAACGGGATTGACGTTGCCAAAATCAATGTCTTGAGCGATCTGCCCGACACCGAGAACAACAGTGTTGACCGTGGGGCGATCGATGAATGGGATCGTCAGGCCGAAGTTCTGGCTCCCCATGGTGATCGGCGCAAAAGCAAAGTCGAGCGCCGAATTGGAATCGGCCGGTCCGAGACGCTGTAGCGTCGCCCCATTTGGTCCGGTTGCTGCCGCAGCAGGACCGACCCACTCTCCAGCGAGTGTCACATTGCCGGGACCACCCACGTTGGCGTTGAAGCTCTCGATCTCCTGTTCGGTCCAGCCCCAACCAACCCAATCGACAATCTGGCCGGCATCATCGACGATCATCACCCAGGCTTCTTCTGTATTGACCCAATTGATGTTGGCACCGAATGGATTCACGGCGCCATCGGTGCTGAAGATGACTTCACCGGCTGCCACCGAAGCGGGAAGACTGAAAGCCGTCGTATTGATCACGTTGATGTTCGTCGTGTCATCACTTACCAGCACGCGCCAGCCGGTCGTGTCAATTGCCGTGGTCGAGACGTTTTGGATCTCGAAGAAATCCGGCGTGTTTCGATTGACTTCGGTGATGACCAGCCGGGGATCGTTCTGCGGGTACGTTTGCTGGAAGCCGGGGATTTGCACTTCGGTTACGAAATAGGTGTCGGCTTGAAGTCCTGTGAATTGGTACTCGCCGTTTGCGTTTGTCGTCGTGGAGACCTCGCCGTTGTCGAGCAGGCCATTTTCGTTCGTGTCGAGAAAGATTGTGACATTGCCAAGCCCCAACTCGATTGGGTCTTGGCGTCCGTCCTGGTTGCCGTCGTTGAATTTTGTCCCGCGAATTTCGCCTGTGGGAATCTGGTTGCCAAAGTCGATACCCGTCAGGATTTGCCCTGATGCGACTGTGGCGACCTGTGCTGCAAGACCCACTCCGTCGTCGCCGCCCGCACCTGCAACACCGAAGCCGAACGTCAGGCTCCGCAGCAAGAAACCGTCACGGGAGAAGACGTCAATCCCTGGAGACCCAAAAAAGTCACCTAAGTACAACTCACCGTCAACCACAGCGGCACCGGTATATGCCGTGCCATTTCGGCTGACGGCGAAACTGTTCGTGACAAGCCCGGTGGCCGGATCGATTTCGAGTACATTCTCACCAAAGTTGTCCAAGGCGATTAGTGCATCAGGATTGTGAATTCCGGCCAACCCACCAATCAGATTGATAGAGGGGTTGAGACCATCGATGTCGAGCGTTTGCGTGACGGTGTCCGTCGATGGATCAAATACCACAATGTCGTTGTTTGTGCGATCGAGCACATAGATCAGACCGTTGAGAGCCGCGACGCTTTCAAAGGCGCCGCCGGACGATGGAATCGGATCACTATCGCGCTGCACTCCCGTCTCGGGATCCAATTCAAACAGTCTGTTGGATGTGCCACCATTCACAAATTCAACGTAGAATAAGCTGGTTCCATCGAACGCCAATCCGGTATTGAAGGCTGTTGCCGAAGGGGCAGCAAACCGGTTCAATTCCGCTCCGGTTACTGGATCGATTTCGGCGATCTGGTTGGAACCATCCAGCGGAACGATGAATAAGCGGTCTGCCGGCGCGGCAGGAAATGTCTGCACGAAGTCGGCATCCAAATTCAGGCCGGTATTCTGAATGCCTTGGCTTTCGGGGGCATAACCGAAATCGGATGCGTCGTCGTTGTCCGTGGAACCGGTGCGTTGCAGTGTGCCGATTCCACCGGAGACTGCGCCGGGGCCATTCCAAAAGCCGTCGAGGGTGACGTTCTGCGCTCCGCCGGTATCAACGCTGAAGGTATCGATCTGCTCTTCGGTCAGGGCCGTGTCAATTCCCGTTTCGCGCGCAGTTGCCTGGGTATCGCCGACGTCGTTATTGATCGATTCATCGGTGGCGAACGTTCCGGCCGACGTTCCCAACCCTGTAACGGCGGCCTGATCAATCCTGTCGCCAACATCTATGCCGGTCAGGCTGGTGAGCAAGGTGCGGTCTTCGAGAACCTCTGCAGCCCACCATTGCGGCGCGGGGCGTCCGCGTTTTCGGGGAGAATTCCGCCTGTTCCGCGGTGGCGTCTGCCCGGTGCAAAGACGCCTCATGGTAATCAGCCAATCGAAAAGCAACATACGGCATGCATTCCGTAAAAGTGACTAAAACTGGCTTCTTAACACCTGTCCCATTCGCGAGACAGGCGGGGTGTGGGCTGTTTCCCTACGCTGACACACCCCACCGCCTGACTTCCCCCCGCTGCGGAAGAAGCGGCGTGTTTTTACGTCTTCACAAAGCGACTCCAATTTCTCTCAACCGCCTGTGATCAGAGGCGATTACCACCGCAACACTTCCAATCCACATGCAAATGCGGCAAGAAAATGGACCTTCGGCGAGGCATGGATACTATCAATATCACGATAATACCGATAATGCGGACATCTTGCGACCATTTCTTTTCGATTCCGTCGAAGTCAGGCCACTTTCCCCAAGTGCAACAGCGGGAAGAGATTTACGGAGATAGTTCACCCGCCAAGTGCCACATTTCATTGAGCCGCCCCACTTGCGGGGTGTGTCGATGGCACTTTGTTGCATCAGATGGGAGACGAGCCCCGAGGCCAAACAAAACTGGTCAGGCGGACACGCTAGTCGGTCCTCTCAAGTTTCGGTTTATGCGGATATCGAATGGCAGGATACATGAAGGGGGATGAAATTTCCTTGAATTCGGCCGTCATTCTGTTGCGCATCCTGCGGAACGGTGTCAAATTGCAAGCTATACTTTCCATTGAAACGAACCGAAAAAAACCGTTAACTATTTGCGCTGGGATGGGGGAATACCTCCGCGAAGGGGCAGAGCCAGCAAGTTCCCGCGACGGCTTCATTTGCCCAAGCCCGAGTTTCGTTAGAAAACAAGTTCATGACAGACACGATATCGTTCCAGGAATCGGGGACACGGGCAGTCGATTCGATTATGACCACCCGGCTGGTTACGATTGACGAACGGGCCAATATCGCACGGGCTCTGAGTATTCTGGCGCAGCATCGAATCCGGCATCTCGTTGTCCTCGATGAACGCGGGCAGGTCGTGGGGCTGTTCTCAGAGAGGGACCTTCTCAAACACATCGCCATGAATGCAGGGGGCCAGGGGCAACAGGCTGTTCGATGCTTAGTCAAGGATCTGATGATCAAACGGCCGTTTACCGTGCAGCCCAACACACCGATTCAAGAAGCGGCCAAAATGATGGCCAAGCTGAAAATCGGCTGCCTGCCCGTCGTTGGGAAAGATGAGCAGCGGTTGGGGATTATCACGACGAGCGACGTGTTGAAATTCTTCGGCAACCAAGGTTAGCCGGTTGACCGCCGTACGGCGATTACGGCGAGAACGATGGGGCCAAAATGGTCCATCGAAAATGCCGAGCAAGCTGCCCGGCTCCTCCTTCTGCACCGCCCTTCCTGCGCCGTCGTGTTTGGGCCACGAGTTGGCGCATCCCCACGCTTACCAGTAGAATTGCTGGGGGTGGATATCGATTCGATCGCCTTGCCAAAACCGTAGGTCTTCCTTCGCTTGCCAATCAGGATCAAAATATTTGTCTGACCAACACGAAGGAAACAAAAGTGCTTGCAACAACGTGTGAAGCGAATTGCCAATCCGCTTCGTCGAGAAGACAGAACCGAAGTCCATTCCTTATTACAACGTTCGCCATTGGCTTGATGTTGCTGCCGATTGCTTCATCGCAAGCCGCTTCTCCGCGAGTCGCTCGCGATTTTCAGGCTTTGTACACATTCGAGGCCGGCCGTGGCGATACGGTCAAGGATCGCTCCGGTGTGCGGCCGCAACTCGATTTGAAAATCGAAAAGCCGGCCGCCGTGAAGTGGCAGGACGGTTCGCTGCTTGTCCGCTCGTCAACAAGAATCCAATCTTCCGGGCCGGCAAAGAAGATCATCGAGGCCGCCAAAAGATTGGGTTCCTTGACCATCGAGGCGTGGGTCAAACCGCAAAGTGATTCACAGGAAGGTCCGGCGCGAATCGTTTCGCTTTCGGCCGGCTCGAGTGATCGCAACTTCACGCTCGGCCAGGATGGGAAACGATACGACGTTCGCTTGCGTACCACATCGACCAGCCGAAACGGAATCCCCTCGACCGCAGCGGAAAAAAACTCCGCGCGAACGGTGTTGACACACGTTGTCTTCACTCGCGACGCGGCGGGCAACGCGCGGATCTACATCAACGGCCGACAGCAAACGAAGAAGCGGGTTGCTGGAAGGTTATCGAACTGGGGTGATGGTTTCCGGCTGCTTCTCGCGAATGAGGCTTCCGGTGATCGCCAATGGTTGGGTACGTTCTACTTAGTCGCCGTGTATAAGCGGGCGCTCTCGGCAGGCGAAGTGGCACAAAACTTCAAGGCGGGCGCCAAAGCAGCCGCGACACCGATCAAGCTGGCAGGTGGCCAGTCCTCGCGGGGAGCGCGACTCTTCGAGACGAAAATCGCCCCCTTGTTAGCGCGGCGTTGCCTGGAATGCCACGATTCGAGCTCGAAGAAAGGCGGCCTCGACTTGTCTCGAAAAACGGCAGCGCTGGCCGGCGGCGAAACTGGTAAAGCGATTGTCCCGGGCAAAGCCTCGGAAAGTCTGCTGTGGGAATCGATCGAATCTGGCGAGATGCCCGAGGAGGGCAAAGAACTGTCGGCTCAAGAGAAACTGTTGGTACGGCAATGGATCGATGCCGGCGCGACTTGGACCGTGAACGTGATCGACCCGGTAGTTTACGCCCACGATGGCGGCACCGGGAACACCTGGATTCAGCGGCTCACAGTGCCGGAGTACATCGAAACTGTCCGCAGCGCCGTTGGAATCGACATTGCCAAGGATGCCCGCAAGATTCTGCCGCCCGAGCTGCGGGCCGACGGTTTCAGCAACACGGCTTACAATCTCAATGTCGACCTCAAACATGTCGAGGCGTATGCCCGTCTTGCGGAGATTATCGTCTCGCGGATGGATGTGCTGAAGTTCGCTGCAAAGTTTTCAAAGAGTCGCAAGCTTTCCACCGACGACACGATGCGAGACTTCGTCGCAGCGATGGGAAAATGGCTGCTGCGTGGCCCGCTCGATGATCGCGAGGTGACCAATTACAGCGGCATCGCGACGACGGTTGCCAGTGCGGGCGGCAACTATAAAGAAGCGGTGAGTTTGCTCATCGAGGCCATGCTGCAGTCGCCGCGATTCATCTATCGCGTTGAAAACCAGCGCGGCGATGGAACGGCGTGGCCGGTGGGCGAATACGAACTCGCCTCTCGAATGAGTTACATCCTGTGGGGCGCACCACCAGACGAAGAACTGATGCGAGCTGCCGACAACGGCGAGTTGCTCGATCGCAGTCGCGTTGAAGCACAGGTCGCGCGAATGCTTCGAGATCCGCGTGCGATTGAACGATCGGCGCAGTTTATCGCGGAGTGGTTGGACCTTGATCGATTGAGCAACATGAAGCCCAACCGCAAGCGGTTTCCAAAGTGGAACGATTCGCTCGCCATCGACATGCGCGAGGAGACGTTGGCGTTCTTTAAGGATGTCGCCTGGAAACAGAAGCGCTCGTTGGCGGACTTATTCAACGCGCAGGTGACCTACGCGACACCGCGGCTGGCAAAGCACTACGGACTCAAACCGAAAGGCGACGGCTTGTCGCGGTATGACCTTTCGTCCGTTCCCGCGCGTGGCGGACTGCTGACGCAGGGCAGCGTATTGACGATCGGTGGCGACGATGGCTCGATGGTGACTCGTGGGTTGTTCGTGCTGCATGGCGTCTTACGAGGCATTGTGAAAGATCCACCGCCCGGCCTCGACACGACACCCGTGCCATCGAAGCCGGGGCTGTCGCAGCGCCGAATCGCAGAGATGCGTATCGCGAATGTCTCCTGCAGTGCATGCCATACAAAATTTGAGCCGCTGGCATTCGGCCTCGAACGATTCGACGGCCTTGGCAGCTATCGTGAAAAAGACGAACACGGAAACACGTTGCGCGAAGACGGCGAGATTCTCGTTCCAGGCACAGCCAAATCGGTCAAATACAAGACATCGGCCGAACTGATGAATCTGCTGGCCGGCAGCGAACGCGTCCGCGAGACGATCACATGGAAGGTCACACAATTTGCCCTGGGGCGACCACTAGCAGCGTCGGACGCGAGAACCATAGACAAGATCCACAAGACGTCGCAAAAGGGCGGCGGCACCTATTCCAGCTTAATTACCGCCATTGTGATGAGCGATTTGGTACAAATGACGCGAACGGAAGCAGAACCTTTGGAGACAAAACGATGAGCAAGACGCACGTCAGCCGCCGCACGATGCTCGAGGGCCTCGGAACGGTCACCATTGGGTTGCCGTTGTTGGAAGAGATGGTGGTCTCGACCGCAACGGCGGCTGCCGAGAAGGCTGTGCCGGTGCGGGCATTCAATGTATTCTTCGGCTTGGGGATTCCGGCTCCGCTGCAGACTGAAGGTTTCAATGATGTTCTGCAACCGCTTGAACCGCTGAGTGACAAACTGCTCATCATGCGGAATGTCGATCAGGTGCGCTGCGACGAAAAGGGGATCAACGCGCATTACGATGGCGCAGCCGGCGCGTTCACTGCAGAACCGCCCGACGGTGAAGCGAAATCGGGCGGTCCCTCGATTGATCAAGTGGTTCGCAAGACGCATTATCCCAAGGGACTGCCGGCCGGCATGGTCCCGACGCTCATCGGCGGTACGTTCTTCCGCCGCAGTCGTGTGGGTCGATACGTTCACAGCTACAACATGGACGGCACGGTTGCGGCAACCATCCAGGAAAAGCCACGCGATCTCTTCGACCGCGTCTTCGGGTTCATCTCGGTGGCCGGTGGCACCGATGCCCGACGTCGACGACTGAAACAGAGCGTACTCGATTCGGTTGTCGATCAGTACAAGTTCTACACCGGGAAAAACTCACCGCTGGGCGCATCATCGAAGGCGCGGGTGGCCGAACACCTCGATCGCATTCGGGAGTTCGAGCAGCGCGCCTTCGCAATGAAACACAAGGCACCGAACGCGCCCAAGTTGCCGCCACGCTCCGACATCGCGCATGGCGGCAAGGCCGACCCCGGCGGCATGGGAATCGACATCACGCTGGATGAACTCTCCTCAGAATGGCGACTGATGGCCGACTTGTACGCATTGGCGATTCAAATGGATCGCGTGCGGTTTGGCTCGCTAACGTTTCTGGCGGCCGGCGAACGCATCCGACTGTCGGGCGACTACAACTACGACGGCAAGAGTCGTTGGCAATTCGACGACGCAGGCCAGCAAAACGCGACCGGCGATAAGGGCTGCAGCCACGAATGGTGGCACAAGTTCAACGAGAAAAGGAAGAACGAGGCGTTGCGAGCGCACGGTCACATGAAGATGCGCGAGATCGCTTACTTCCTGCATCGGCTCGATGATTCCGAATCGAAGGAAGCCAACGGCAAAACGATTCTCGAAAACTCGCTAATCACCATCTCCACCGAATCGGGCGACGGGCGCCATAATAACGTCAAGCGAGAATTGTCCGGCGTCTTTCACGCCATCACCGGTGCCAACGGGCGTTTCAAAACGGGCCAAATTATGGACGTCGGCGCCGAAGGTCTCGACGTTTACAACACCATGCTCACAGCAATGGGAGCAACCGACCGGCTGGGTCCAGCCAAACGAAAAATGCAAGCGGTTGATGCCATTCGCGCTTGATGGTTTGCTCATTCTGGAAACTTGATTCCTTCTTCTAACACGGTGCAAACTGATGAACCCCACTCGACGTGAAGCATTGGCAGCGATAGGAGCGGCTGGAATTATGGCTGGAACGCATGCGGCTGTTGCTCAGCTACCGAAAGATGGAGTGTCCCGCGAAGATCGCATCACGCATGGGAAGATTCGTCAATCGGTGATGGGCTGGTGCTTCAAGCCGATGACCGGAGTGACGCTCGCCAAACATTGCCGCGAGATCGGCTTGGTCGCCATCGAGGGGGTTTCTCCGAATGACTACCCGGCAGTGAAAGAACTCGGCCTGAAAGTTTCGCTCGTCAGCAGTCACGGCTTCAAGAAAGGGCCGATCAGTCGCGACAATCACGAGTACTGTGAAAAGATGCTAAAGGAGCGAATCGATCTGGCCGTCGAAGTCGGCTGCCCAAACGTGATTACGTTTACCGGCATGCGGGAAAAAGGCATCAGCGACAAACAGGGCGCGAAAAACTGCATCGACTTGTGGAAGTCGGTCATCGGCTACGCGGAGAAGAAGAAGATTCGCCTCTGTCTCGAACACCTCAACTCCCGCGACGACACGCATCCAATGAAGGGACATCCGGGATACTTCGGCGACGATGTCGATTTTTGTGTGGATCTCATTAAGGAAGTCGATTCACCCAACATGAAACTGTTGTTCGACGTTTACCATGTGCAAATTATGAACGGCGACGTGATCCGCCGAATCTGGCAGTACAAAGACGTCATCGGTCACTACCACACGGCAGGCAACCCCGGTCGCGGCGAACTAGACGACACGCAGGAAATCAACTACCCCGCCGTCATGCGGACCATTCTGGAAACCGGCTACACCGGCTTCGTCGCGCAGGAATTCATCCCCACCTGGGACGATCCGGTGCTGGCCTTGCGTCATGGTGCTAAGGTTTGTGACGTCAGTTGATTTCGATCACGGCAGCACGCGGACATTGATCTTCGACGGCATCGCAGTCGATCGGAAGACGCGTTGCGTTGCCTGTTGGAAGTCGGACGGTTTGGCGTGGTAGATGTCGATGAATTTTTGCGGGTTGCGATCGACCAGCGGAAACCATGAGCTTTGCACCTGCACCATAATGCGGTGGCCGGTGCGAAAACTGTGGTAACTGTCGGGCATGGTGAAGCGGACACGCGTTGATTGGTTCGGCTCGAATGGTTCGGGCCGTTCGAGGCTGTTGCGAAACTTGCCGCGGATCACGTCGCCGCGCACCAGTTGCTGGTAGCCCCCCATGCGGACGCCTTTCGGATCCTCCTTGGCATCAGGATAGTCATCGGGATAAACATCGATGAGTTTGACGACCCAATCGCTGCCGGTGCCGGAGGTGGAGACGAACAGATCGACTTCCACCGGCCCGGCAATCGTCACGTCCTCGGTCAATTCACCGGTTTGGTACACCAGCACATCCGGACGCCGCGACGCAAAGCGTTGATCGGCAATCATGTACTCGGCGGTCATGCCGGTGGAGATTTTGTTCATATAGGGAACCGGCTTGTTGGGGTCGCTGAGGTATTCGTCGAACGCCTGCTGTTTGTCTTTGCTCGTGGGAGCGTCGAAGGAAAGCCGCTGGTCGGCATGAAAATGCAACGATCGCGATTCTGCCTTTTGAGGTGGCCACTTGTCATACTGCCGCCATTGGTTGGTCCCCGTCTCGAAGACCCAGGCTTCTGGATGTTTCGTCTTGTCTTTTCCTTTACCTTTCAAGTGCAGTTGGAAGAACGGAAACTCAATCTTCTCGCGGTAGAATTCCGAGGTCTTCGCATTGAACGGGATATCACCGAACGATGCCCCATCGCCGCGCGACCAGCCACCGTGACGCCACGGCCCCATCACCAGCATGTTGAACGTGTCCGGGTTGTTGCGTTCGATGGATTTGTAAGTTTCGAGAGCGCCAAACAGATTTTCCGCGTCGAACCAACCGCCAACGGTCATCACCGCCGGCTTGACGTTCTTCAAATGCGGACGGATGTTCCGCGACTTCCAGAAATCGTCGTAGGTTCCGTGTTTTAGCGTCTCATGCCAAAACGGAACTTTCCCCTTCAGGTACTTGGTGTCGATTTCCTGCAGTGTTTTGATGCGGCGAAAAAACTCAAAACCATCGGGCGTCTCATAATCGAAAGTGAAGCGGAACTTCTTCGTCGGTTCCGGGCGAACGCGCCCGCTGCGCGACATCCAGTTGAACATGTGCGCCAGAAAAAACGCGCCGTTGTGATGCCAGTCGTCGCCGGCAAACCAGTCGTTAACGGGAGCCTGTGGCGAAGCCGCCTTGATGGCCGGATGCGAGTCGATGATCCCCGCCGCCGTGTAGAAGCCGGGGTACGAAATCCCCGCAATGCCAACACGGCCGTTGTTCCCGTGCACGTTCTTCACCAGCCAATCGACTGTGTCCCAGGTGTCGGTACTTTCGTCGAATTCTTCCTTACTCTGTTTGTTGGGCCGATGCGGCCGCATGTGGACAAACTCCCCTTCCGACATCCATCGCCCGCGCACGTCCTGATAGACGAAGATGTAACCTTCCTTGCCAAACAGTGGCGAAGGTCCCAGTTTGTCGGGATACTGATCGACGCCGTATGGTTTCGCACTGTACGGCGTTCGCTTCAATAGAATGGGATAAGATTGCGAGTCGTCCTTCGGTACGTAAACGGCAGTAAAAAGCCGCTTGCCGTCGCGCATCGGAATTCGGTATTCGTACTTGGTATAATTGGCTTTGATATGCTCAATGCCCTGCGCAACACCAACTCGCGGCAGACACATGCCGACGAAAGCGGTGGCGACGACGATTGACAGATGTCTGAACAAGGCCATGCTGTATTCTCCCGGTGTGCGTTCTTGTTGCATTCGCTGTCTGTCACGTGATGATAATTCATGATAGCGTGAATAGTGACTCGAACGCAGCCTGTTTGATGGACAAAAAAATAATGAAGTTTCAATGCCGCGCGTCAATTGCCCTCACTCTGCTGGTTCTGAGTTGTCTGGCGGCCAACGCGCGGGCGGAAGCGAACAAACCCCGGCTGCAAGTATTCGTCCTCGCCGGCCAGTCCAATATGGAAGGGCAGGGGGTTGTCGAGATGGACCATCCGAAGTATTACAACTCGGGCAAAGGCAACCTGGTGTGGTCGATGGCTCACTCCAAGAGCATCGCCAAAATGAAGCATCTGAAGAACGCCGAGGGCAAGTGGGTGGTTCGGGACGATGTGACCATCAGCTTTAAAAACAAGAAAGGCGTTCGCACGGGACCATTGAGTATTGGTTTCACTGGCTATGGTGGGAAAACTCACATCGGCCCGGAACTGCAATTCGGACACGTTATTGGAAATCACCTCGAACAGCCGGTGTTGTTGATCAAGACCGCTTGGGGCGGAAAGAGCCTGTATAAGGATTTTCGCCCGCCGAGTGCTGGTGGAACTGTCGGTCCTTATTACTCCAGGATGATCGAAGAAGTCCGCGCAGCTATCGCGAAGCTGGGCGATCGTGAGTACGACTTCGCAGGTTTCGTTTGGTTTCAGGGTTGGAACGACATGTTCGACAAGGACGCCTTGGCGGAGTATGAAGAGAACCTGCTGCATCTGGCTACCGACGTTCGCAAAGAATTCCAGCAGCCAGCGCTGCCGATTATCATTGGCGAATTGGGCAACGGCGGACCCAAGGCGGGGAAGAATATGCTCGACATTCGCGCTGCTCAAAAGGCCGCATCGGCACGCATCGATGGTGCGTTGTTTGTTTCCACAACGGCCTTCGCACGACCGGCCGAACTTTCGCCAAACACGGGTCACGGACACCACTGGTTTGGAAATGCCGAGAGTTATTTTCTCGTCGGCGCTGCGTTGGGGAAAGGCATGGTGACGCTACTGCAGAGAGGCAATAAGCAATAGAATGACGCCCATCAGACTTTGCGTCACTTTATTCACTTTGGCTTTGGAGTTTCATGCCCATTCCCGTTGCCGATCCGATCGTTAACATACCAGTTGTCACGCCATTTGATGCGGAAGATCGCGTCGATCACGATGCGTTGGCTCGAAACGTCGCGCGCTGGCTGACCACACCAGCCACGGGATTCCTGGTCGGTTCGCAGACGGGCGAGGAATGGACTCTCAGCGAAGACGAAAAACTGGCTGTCGCCATGACGGTCAAGGAGAATCTGGATGAACGACGGTTCTTGATGGGCGGAATTGATTGTCCGTCGGTGACCGAAACATTGCGGCGCGCAGAGGCGTTCGCCGATGTTGGTGCGGAAGTCGTGAGGATTCGGTTTCCCCGGCAGGAAGCACTCATCGAACCGTACTTTGCGCAGGTCTTGCCGCGATGTCCGGTTCCGGTATTGCTGATGCATCAATGCGACCCTGCGCGTTTTGGTATGGCCGCTGCACCGGCCGCGTCGCCTGAAATCCTCGGAGCGACCACCGACATGGACAACGTGTTTGGCTACGTGACCGATCACGATGTCCGTTTTGAGGCCCGCGTTCGTCGCTGTGTTTCGGGCGATCGGCGGTTCTGGATCTGCAATGGCAGTCTGATCCTGCACGGCACACTGATCGGCTGTAACGGGACAACGACGGCGTTCTCCAACATTTGGCCGGCTGCCTTGGATGAATTGCTGCGGCTGGGAATGGCCGGGCGATATGACGAAGCGCGGAAGTTACAGGAGCACGTGCAGAAGATCGACGCCGTCATGCTGCCGTATCTGGCCGCCGGCGTGAAAGCGGCTCTCGAACTGCTTGGCTTCGAGGGAATGCGGACGCGGTTGCCAACCCCCGATGTTCCCTCAAACGTCAGGACGGAAATTCAGAATTTAATGCGCGATGCCGGGCTGTTGGTGTCCTGATTCGCTGCAACTTGAAGGAAGTTCGAGAGCTGACAAAAATGCATATTTGGGTTGATGCCGACGCTTGTCCGGGCGAAATTAAGGAATTGCTGTTTCGTGCCGCGAATCGCACAGAGACCCGAATGACGCTGGTTGCCAATCAGCCCATGCGCACGCCGCGTTCCGAGTTCATTGACAGCATTCTTGTCACGGCAGGCATGAACGTTGCCGACCAACGGATTGTGGAACTGGTGGAACCGGGCGATTTGGTGATTACGGCCGACATCCCGTTGGCCGCCGATGTGGTCGCTGTCGGCGGGCAGGCACTCAATCCACGCGGCGAACTTTACACCGACGCCAACGTCGGCAAGCGACTGGCCGACCGCAATCTGCTCGATGAACTTCGCGGCGGCGGTGAGATTACCGGGGGACCGGCCAACTTCAACAACAAAGACCGACAAGCATTCGCCAACCAACTCGACCGCTGGTTGACGCTGGCGAAGCGTTAATTCGACGAGACACCAACTCAACAAGAACTGATCCTCAGATGATCAAAAAGACGCTCGGCCGAACCGGCCTCGAAGTGACACAGCTTGGTTACGGCAGCATGGGAATTCGTGGCCCGCGTACTTGGGGCGTGCGCGATGTGAGTGATGAAGCTGCCGACGAGTTTCTCAATTCCGTTCTCGATGCCGGCATCAACTTTATCGATACTTCTCCCGACTACGGAATCAGCGAGCAACGGATTGGCCAGTACATCGGTTCCCGGCGAAACGAATTCTATCTGGCGACCAAATGTGGCTGTTATTACACCCAGCATGACGATCATCTTGAGATCGACCATGTCTGGAAGAAAGAGGTGATTCAGCGAAACATCGAAACCAGTCTGCAGCGACTGCGGACCGATTACGTGGACATTCTGCAGTTTCACGGCGGCGATGCGGAAACGCTGAAGCGTGAAGGTTTGATCGAATTACTGCACGACTTTCGCGATCAAGGTGTTGTCCGTTTCATCGGCGCTTCGAGCTCGCTGCCGAACCTTCCCGGTCTGATTGATCTCGGCGTGTTCGACACCTTTCAAATTCCCTATTCCTGTCTGGCGCCGAAGCATCACGATTTGATCACCCGCGCCGCTGAAAGCGGTGCGGGGATCATTATTCGTGGTGGTGTCGCGCAAGGCGGCCCCGATGCCGAGATTCAGCGACCGGCGCTGAATGACGTTTGGCAGCACGCCAAACTCGATGACGTACTGCCCGAGGGCATGAACCGCGCCGAACTGATTCTGCGGTACACGCTCTCCCACCCGCATTGTCACACAACCATTGTTGGCACATGCAAATCGGCACATCTGGGGGAGAATGTTGCGTCCGCCGAAAACGGCCCGCTGCCGCCAGAGCTTTACCAGCTGGTGACGGACCGTGTCACGGCAGCGACCGACTGATCGGGGGCGGCGGGGGCAGATTATCGTGCGAGTTGTTTCTGTGCGGCTTTTAATTGCTGGATTGCTGACTCGATTTCCGTTCCCAGTTTTTTCAGATCGTCCGGCTTGGTGTTGCCTTTGGCGGCCAATTCTTTGAGTTTTGTGGCGGCCTGATTCAATCGCTGCTGTGCGACGGCAATTTGCTTCTGTGCCGCGATTCGTTGGGCGGGATTACCGCCTGGGAATGGAATGGCCCGAATTGGCAGCGGCAGCACGGGAACTGCGCCGCCGATAATTTTGATTCGGCCCTGGAAAATCCCTGCACCGATATTGTTTTGACCCGTCGCATACTGCTCGTATAACTTGGCAGCTTCCGGGTGTTTCTTTTTCAGTTCGGCTAAATCCTTCGCCTTGTATTCGCTGTTCTTCGCTTTGCCGCCAACCTTCTCCGACACTTTGACAACAATATTCTGCCCCTTCGAATCGGTGATGCGGATTTTCTTGCCGTCGATTTCGACATCGGTCTCACGGTTCCCATTCCGTGTAGTTTGGCGAATGGAAACGTTGCGGCCGTTCAGGCCAGCTGCACGTGCGATCTGAATTCCGCCTCCCGGTGCAAGCTGCACCCGAATCTGTACGCCTCCAGCGCGAAAGTTGGGAACAGCCTGAGCGGGTTTCTTCACCGCGTCGGTCGCGCGCTGTGCAACCGATGCGCGTTCGCTTTTGGAAAGTCGTTTGAGAGCTTCTTCGGCCGCGCCTTTGGCTACCGCGTTCTCCGATTGATACAGCGTCTTCAAAATGCTGATGCAGCGAGAAGCCAACTCGAGTTCGTCCGTATCAGCGGCGGCGGCAACGGGGGCAACGGCCTGCGACCCGGCTTTTAACAGCATCCGCATTGCCGTTCGGCGCGTCGGGAATTTGTTGCTCTCCAGGTCTCGCACCCAGCCGGCAACATCTGTGGCCGTTGCTGGTGTTGGCGCGGCAATTGGCGTTTCGGTGAATCCGGCTGGTGGATCCGCAGCGATTACTGTCATACCGATCAACAAACTTGAAACAACAGCCATCGCACAGAAACGGGTCAAATTCATTACTTTTCTCCGTCGCTTGTTCCGCAAAAATGTTTTGCCCGACACACACGCCAGCTTGATCGGACACCTTGTCAGCGGCCCGTATTGTCGCTGTTTCCACCAATTCTGACAAGGAGAATCGGCTGTCGCTTCCCCTGATCGGCCTGTTACGAGAGAACTTCGCGGATAACATTGCCGGCGACGCCGGTCAGACGGCGTTGCAGTCCATTGTAGTAATATGTCAATCGTTCATGATTGAGGCCCAACGTATGCAAAATGGTTGCATGCAGATCGGCGATTTCTACCGGCTTTTCGACGGCCTGAAAACCGATCTCGTCGGTCGCACCGTAGGCCATCCCCGGTTTGACGCCGCCGCCGCTCATCCACAGCGTGAATCCGCTGATGTTGTGATCGCGGCCCTTTGTTCCTTCGGAAGTTGGAGTGCGGCCGAATTCGCCCGTCCAGATGACCAGCGTGTCGTCGAGCATTCCACGTGATTTCAAGTCGGCCAATAACGCCGCGATTGGTTGATCGACCATCATCGCGTTGGGGCGGTGATTCGTTTCGATATTGGAATGCGCGTCCCAATTGCTGGGTTGTTTGTTGTTCGATCCGCCGCTGAATACTGTCACAAAACGCACGCCGCGCTCCAACAACCGGCGTGCGCGTAAACAGAGACGGCTGAAGGTGGCCTGTTGCGGATCGCTGCGCTGCGTGCCGTAGAGTTGATGGGTGGCCGCCGACTCTTTTGCGAGGTCGGCAACTTCGGGCGCGCTGAGCTGCATACGCGCGGCCAATTCATACGCGGCAATTCGCGCCGAAAGCTCGCCATCCTGGGGGTGATTACGCAAATGTTCCTCGTTCAGTTTCGCGAGCAAGTCGAAACTCGCACGTTGGCTCTCTGGGCGGTAACCGGCCGGCGGTTCGAGATCGAGAATCGGATCGCCACTGCTGCGAAAGACCGTTCCCTGAAATCGGGCCGGCAGAAACCCGTTGCCCCAATTTGATGTGCTCGATGGTGGCATGCCCCGGTCCATCATCACAACGAATCCGGGCAGATCCTGTGTTTCGCTTCCCAGCCCATACACCGACCATGCGCCGACCGACGGGAATCCGTTACGCGGTTCGCCGGTCATGAAGTCGTGCATCGCCGGGCCGTGGCTGTTGGCTTCGGCAACCATCGAATGGACGAACGCCAAATCGTCCACCTTACGGTTCACGTGCGGAAACAGTTCCGAACTCCACTTTCCCGATTCGCCATACTGTTTGAACTTGAACGGGCTGGGCATGAGTTTGCCCGGCTTGCGAAAGAAGACATCCTGCACGTTCCCCTTGCCTGTGATGGACTGGCCGGCGAACTTTGCCAGTTGCGGTTTGTAGTCAAACGTATCGACGTGGCTGACACCGGCCGACATGAATAGCAGCAACACGCGTTTCGCCGTCGGCTTGTGGTGTGCGCCGCCATGCTTTGTCGGCTGCCCTTCGGCATGCAGCAAGTCGGTCAGCGCGACACTCCCCAAGCCGCCTCCCATGGTGCGCAGGAAATCACGTCGGCTGACGAAACGCCGGTGTCCGGTGCAATTGGTGCGGCGAATTTGTGTCACGAAATCGCTCCGTTCAGAACGCGTAAAGAAACTCGTTGGTGTTCAGCAGCACGCGACACAGGCTGAACAAGCCGTGATTCTGGATGAACGATACCGCTTGACGTCGCTGATCTTCTGTAGGCTCCCGCAACAGGGCCAGACGATAGGCGACGTCCACCTGCTTGCCGAGACCTTCGCCGGCCATTGCGGTCACCCGTGTGGCGAAATGTTGGGATTGCTGAAACGTAAACCGGTTATTCATCAACGACAGCGCCTGCAACGCGGTCGTGCTGTAATTGCGTTTGGGGGTCTGTACCGAAGCATCGGGACAATCGAAGGCGCTCATCAACGGCGACTGAAAAGTACGAATGTTGAACCGATAGACCGACCGCCGCCACGTTTCCGCGCCGGGTTCATCCAATAGGACGTAATCGGGGACGTTGCCATCGCGATAGAGGAACAAACGGAAACTCGGTCCTTCCATCGTCAAATCCAACTCCCCGCTGACCTGCAATACGGCATCGCGGAGCGACTCAGCATCGAGCCGGCGCGGCGACATTCTCCACAGCAACCGGTTGGCTCCATCTTCTGCTGCCGACTGTGGTTTGTACCCCGACTGCTGCCGATAGGCGGCCGACAGCAGGATCATTCGGTGCAGTCGCTTAATCTTCCAGCCATGCTCCATGAAATCGGCTGCCAGCCAGTCGAGCAATTCGGGATGCGAAGGCCGGTCGCCGTTGAAGCCGAAATCGTTCGGCGTATTCACAATCCCCTGACCAAAGTGGTAATGCCAAATCCGGTTGACAATGACGCGAGCCGTCAACGGATTCTTCACATCGACGATCCACTCTGCCAGACGCAAACGGCGGTTTGGGCCGGAATCACTTTGCACGCCGACCAGCAAGGGGTCGAGCGCTTTGACTGTGTGGAAAGCCGCCGGCTTCACCTGTTCGCCGCGCTCACGGACATTGCCGCGTGTCAATATGTACGCCGGTTGCGGTTGGCTGTCACGCGCCGAATAACTCACCGGCAACGGTGGAATCGCTTTCAGTCGCGCTGCCTGTTGGGATTGCGTTTGAATTAAGGAAGCGTGCAGTTTCTTCTCGGCCGCCGTCAGCGCCGCGATCAACTCGTCGTTCGTCAACTGCGTTTGTTCTCCCTGTGGAACGCGCGTGCTCGAATCACTGACCGCAGACCACTTTTTGCCGTCGAGAGAAAGTTCAATGCGGTAACCGACCGGCAAACGGTCTTTGTATTTTCCGTTTCGATCACGTCCCCAAACGACACGTTGGACTTTTGCGACTGCGGGCAATTCAATCTGCGCCCAACCCTTGCCGCTTTCATTACTAATCCAGCTGTGCGAGTTTCCGTGTTGGCCGTCGTTGAGGTGGTGAATCTGGTGAATCGGATATCCCGGCAACAGCGATGAAGCCGTCGCCTTTGCGCCGGTCTTCGAGAGAGCAAGATTGCTCTTGATATCCTCGCCATAAATTTCGAGTTCATCCAGACACGGTTGTGAGTTGCCAGTGGTGGCCGTCACTGTGAACCGAACGAAACGGGTTTCGACGGCGCCAAACACATCTTCGTTGTTGGTGGCGGTGACGGCAGGGCGTAGCGAATTCGGTTTGCGTTCTCGACGGCTGGCAAGAAATCGTTTGCGTGCTCGCTGTAACAGCAAATCGATTTGCGTCTTTGTCCCTTTCATCAGCTTCTGAAGAGGAGCAACAGCTGTGGCACGTGCAGCCTTGTCTTTGGCTGACGCGACCGAATTGACACCACGGTCCAATCCACTGAACACTGCCGTCAATGCGTAGTAGTCCCGCATATTGATCGGGTCAAACTTGTGATCGTGGCAACGGGCGCAACCGGACGTCAAACCGAGAAACGTCGTCGATGTGGCGGTGACGAATTCGTCGAGTTCGTCCTGGCGTGTTTGCAGTCTCTCCAGCTCACTCACCGTCCCAACGTCGTTTTTGGGGCCGGCAACCAGAAAACCGGTGGCAATCAACTGGTCGGCATTCTCGGCCTTCAACGCGTCGCCAGCCAGTTGCTCGCGGACAAATTGATCGTAGGGTTTGTCGGCATTAAATGAACCGATAACGTAGTCGCGGTAAGGCCAGAAGTTCTCGCGAATGCGATCTCGCTCGAAACCGTTGCTTTCGGCAAACCGGACCACGTCGAGCCAATGCCGCCCCCACCGTTCGCCGTAATGTGGGCTCGCCAATAAACGGTCCACCAGCCGCCCGTAAGCATCATCACGCTGATCGTTGATGAATTCCTGCTGCTGTTCGTACGTGGGAGGCAGTCCCGTGAGATCAAGGCTGACGCGGCGGATCAGCGTGCGACGGTCGGCCGGCGACGAAAGGCTCAGGCCGTGCTGCTGTAACCGCGCGACGATGAATCGGTCGATCACGGTTTGCACCGGCTCGCTGTTTCGCACGGTCGGCGGAACAACTTTCTTCAGCGGTTGTAACGACCACCAGTCGTGACCAGCGCGGTGATCGCTCGTGGCCGCAAACAAGTCGAGTGACTTGTCGGGATAAAACGCACCGTCGGCAATCCATCGTTTGAGAACCGAAATCTCCGCGGCCGACAGCGGTTTCTTGGGCGGCATCTCCTCGCTGTCAACGTATTGGTACAGCAGGCTTTCGTCCGGCTTGGTCGCTTCGATTGCCACACCGCTCTCGCCACCTTTGAATGCGGTGGCCTTCGTTCGCAAGTCGAGGCCGCCTTTGCGGTCAGCCCCATGACACTCCAGACATCGCCGTACCAGAATCGGTTCGACCTTCGTACGGAAGTACTCTTCTTGATTGCCATCCGCACCGATAGCGGGCGGTAGCAGAATCAACGATAGGCACGCGACCGCCGTCCAAGCGACAAATCTGAAGGTGTTGATCGAGAAAATGCGGTTCATCAGTCTCAACGATTCTTCACCAAGTAAAAGGACTTCGGGGCCGGTGCCAACTCGCATCTCAAGGCGGACTCACGGCCACGCCGCAATACTTCAGGATACTCCGAACGGTTTGGCGTTTCAACGAGTCTCCGTTTCCGAGCTGGTCCCGCCACCGAGACTGCTCCCCCGTTGGATCGCATCGGTTCCAAACCGGTCACGGATCGTATCGGCAACAGCATCGAGCTGCGAGTGGTCCTGCGGATCATCGAACAGTGTCCCCTGCGAAAGTTGCAAATGCTCGATTCCGCTCACGCCCATGCCCAACAGACGGAGGGGAAGGCGGGGACCAGTCAAACTTGTGGCCAGCAATGTCGATGCAGCGTGCCAGAGGATATCGGTCGAATCTGTCGACTGCGGGAGCTTCCTGGATCGGGTGATCGTCCGAAAATCGGCGAAACGCAATTTGATCTGAACGACCCGTCCGCGCAGCGATTGTTGGCGCAGACGCCGAGCGACCTGTTCTGTCAGATCCAGCAGGCAGGCCCGCAGAACGTCTGGATCTTCGATATCAGCGGGGAACGTCGTCTCGTGCGAAATCGATTTCGCGTCCCGATCAGGAATCACCGCGCGATCGTCGATGCCGTGGGCCAGTTCCCACAGATGCTCTCCAGACTTCCCGAACCGTTGCTGCAGTTCATCCAGCGACAGCCGACGGAGTTGGCCAATTGTGCCGACTCCCAACTGTTCCAACGCGCGGCCGGTCACACGCCCCACGCCCCATAACCGTCCCACTGGTAACGGTGCGAGGAATTCCTGCACGCGATTGGGATCGACGACAGTCAATCCGTCCGGCTTGTCGAGGTCGCTGGCAATCTTCGCCAGAAACTTGTTCGGCGCAACGCCGACCGAAGCAACCAACCGCAACGACTCGCGAATTTCCTGCTTCAACTGTTTGGCAATTTCGACGGCCGTGCCGAACAGTCCTTCGCTGCCGGTGACATCCAGAAATGCTTCGTCCAACGACAGCGGCTCAACCAATGGCGTGTACTTGACGAACACCTCACGAATCGCGGCCGACACCTCAGCATAGCGATCCATCCGCGGTCGCAAGACAATGGCGTGAGGGCATCGCTTGAGCGCGGTTGCCGTCGGCATGGCACTATGAACGCCGAATTTCCGCACGGCATAATTCGCAGCCGCAACAACACCCCGGCCCTCGGGAGTGCCGCCGACAATCAACGGCTTCCCCGCCAATTCCGGCCGGTCGCGTTCCTCAACCGACGCGTAAAACGCATCCATGTCAACATGCAGAATCATCCGTCGTCTCCGCCAAACATTCTACCGCACGCATGCCGAGAATGCACAGCGATGTCCCAAAGCGAGCCGAGGGTGTCCACCAACCACCGTCGAGGAATTCTCCACAATGGTGAGTAAAGTGACGCGACATTCCGTATACTGCACGCCTGCAAATGAACTCTCACAAGTCGGGGCTGGTCATGGCGCGCGATGCGGCTTATCGAAGAGCGGAAGAGAAGATCAAGGAAGCGCTGCGTAGTGAAGCGACTACTCTCTTTCTCAGCTCTAGGAAACTCACCGAGTTGCCGGAGTCACTGGGCCAGCTCACGCAGTTGCAGGCGCTTCACCTCGCCGGCAACCAACTGACGGCGCTGCCGGAGTGGCTGGGCCAGCTCACGCAGTTGCAGATCTTTGACCTTTACGGCAACCAGCTGACGACGCTGCCTGAGTCGCTGGGCCAGCTCAAAAAGTTGCAGGAGCTAAACCTTTTCGACAACCAACTGACGGCGCTACCGGAGTGGCTGGACCAGCTCAACCAGTTGCGAAGGCTTGACCTTCGGAACAATCCCGACCTGCGTCTGCCGCCGGAAATCGCTGCTCAAGTTGGTGATCCGTCCGCAATCCTGAACTTCTACTTCTCCCGGCTCCGTGAGACCGAGAAACCACTGAACGAGGCGAAGATTCTGCTGGTCGGTGATGGGGAAGTCGGCAAGACCTCGCTGATTCGGCGGTTGATGGACGACGAGTTCGATGCTGACGAGTCGAAAACCCGTGGTGTTCGCATTCGTCAATGGCGGTTGCAGGAGGGGATCGGGAAATCCGCGCGAATATCTGGGACTTCGGTGGGCAGGACGTTTATCATACCACGCATCAATTCTTCCTCACCAAGCGGAGTCTGTACGTCCTGCTCGTCAGTGCCCGCGACTCCAAAGCGCACACGCGGATCGACTATTGGCTGAAGACGATCCAAAACGTTGCGAACGATGCCCCGGTGATCATCGTCGCCAATAAATGCGATCAGCACGCGGTGGAGATCGACTGGCGCAATCTCCAGCATCAGTACCCCGCCATTCGCGGCGTCATCAAACGGGCTTCGTGCAAGACAGGCGAGGGAATGCCGAAGACGGAACAACTGATTCGGCAGCAGGTGACGCAGCTCGAACACGTCGAGACAGCGCTGCCCGCCAGTTGGTTTGCGGTGAAGGCGCGACTCGAAGACGAGAATGCGAACTACCAGGCATTTCCGCACTATCGAGAACTCTGCATTGCGGAGGGGATCGAAGATGAAGCCAGCCAGGAGCAGTTGCTGCGGCTGCTGAACGATTTGGGAATCGCCCTGCATTACCAAGGCACACGGACTCTAGAAGAGACCAACGTGCTCAAGCCGGAGTGGGTGACCGGCGGATTCTACAAAATCATCGACGCAGACCTCACAGAGTCGAACGGCGTGTTGGACCGGGCACGGCTCGATCAACTCTTGCCGGATGAGGAGTATCCCCCCCAGACGAAGGACTTCATTTTGGGAATGATGCAGCAGTTTGAGTTGTGCTTTTCCTTCGATCAGGGAGACAAGTTTCTGATCCCCGGCCTGCTCCCCTTCGAGGAACCGGAGAGCGGTGACTGGGACGACGTGCTGTTGCTCGTGTACCAATACGACCTGTTGCCGACTGCGGTCATCTCGCGGCTGACAATGCGCATGCACGAACATTTGCTGCGAGACGGCCGCCAGCAGATCTGCTGGCGGACCGGTGCGGTGTTCGCCGAAGGTGACAGCGAAGCCCACGTTCGTGCGGACGGAAACAGCAATCGGCTGGTGATTCGAGTCCGTGGACATCAGGCCGGTCGAAGACACCTGCTGGCGGCCATTCGCTGCCAGCTACGAGAAATCCACGGCGACACGATCAAGGCAGCGGAGTTGGTCCCCGTGCCGGGACATCCGGATGTGCTGGTAGGTTACGAGCATCTGCGAAACCTCGAACAGATGGGGGAGCAAACATTCGTACCAACGAATTTGGCGATCTTAGTCAGGGTCGATGAAATGCTGGACGGTTACCGGCTGCCAATTTCGGACGAGGCACAGCGATTAGCTGGCGAGCGCGCTGTGGAGCATCACTATCACAGTACCGTTTATCAGGCAAAGGAGATCGACGTGGGTGACAAGACCAATGTGAAGAACAGCCAATTGACAAACAGTGCAGTCGGCACAAACCAGACGGTCACCGACAGCTTCAACATGATTGACCAATCGAGCCAGCCAGTTGAGGTCCAGAATGCGCTTCGCGGGTTGGTCACATCGGTTGAACAATTGAAAAAAGAAATGAGTCAAGTCGCAGATGCAGAAACCTGCGAGACGCTTGGCGACGACCTCGAATCCTTTGTGAAGGAAGCGACGAAAACGAAGCCGCGACCGAAGATGCTCAATCTCACCGCAGACGGCCTGATCGAAGCCGCTGAAAAGGTAGCGAAGTTCACAGCGCCGATTACCACATCGGTCAAGGCTGTGCTCAGCCTGCTTGACGTCGGGTTGTCATAACGTCGGCCTGCGCGAAACAAAAACCGTAGGCAGCCGGTGGAACGAGAGACGGTGTGGGAGTCTCATCGACTCAAATGGTCGCCGGTGTCTGAGCGGATGCGACGACACAAGAAAGCGGCGTGCATTGGTAAGCCGTGGGTCGATAGAGACGAGCTCCGCGTCACCGTTCTCCCAACGGCTTCTCATGGCATGGCCGTCCAGCATTGTTTCTGTGGTTGGCGTTTCGCTACGATGAGCCGATCATACCTCGTCGCGCGACGCCACCAAATGGTTGCGGCAGCCGCGTTTGTGAATTGACGAGATGGTGTAGGCGTTGCAGGGAGGTTGAGTCGAGGGGCCATGGGAGAATCACAGGCAATTGATCTGTCGCACGTTGCGGATGAATTGGGACTGAAGATCCGTCAGGTCGATGGAGTGATGTCGCTTCTCGACGACGGGAATACCGTTCCGTTTATCACGCGTTATCGCAAAGAGCAAACGGGCGATTTGAACGAAACACAGATTCGCGATATTGCGCAGCGCGTCGATCTGTTACGGCAGTTGGTCGAACGGTCGGCAGCCGTGCTGCGTCTCATTGAGGCGCAGGGGAAGTTGACGCCCGAGTTGCAGGCGGCGATTGCGCAAGCCGAAACATTGAAGCGGTTGGAAGATATCTATCTGCCTTATCGTCCGAAACGCGCGTCACGGGCGTCTCAGGCGCGCGACCGCGGCCTGGAACCGTTGGCCGACCGCATTTGGAACGACGACCCGGCACTCGGGCCGTTGGAAACAGCGGCAGGTGAATTCGTCGACCCTGCGCAGAATTTGCCGGGTACGGTGGAAGTTTTACAGGGCGCGGCGGACATAATTGCCGAGCGGATCAGCGACTCGACCGATCTGCGGGAACGCGTGCGGAGTCTGGCCTGGAGTACCGGTCGACTGTCGGTGTCGGTGACGAAAACAGGAGCGGAACAAGGGCAGGAATACCGCAATTACTTCGACTACAGCGAGGCAATTTCGCGAATTCCGCTGCATCGCGTGATGGCGATCAATCGAGGTGAAGACGCCAGTGCACTGCGAGTGAAGTTTGAATGTGATCGCGCACGCATCGAACGAGTCGTTGCCGACTACTTCGAGCTTTCACATCGGCGCCAGACGGAGTATTTGACGGAGTGTGCGACCGACGCCGTCTCTCGGCTCATCTTACCGAGCCTGCAGCGTGAATTTCGTCGCGAGTTAAGCGAGCGAGCCGAACGGCACGCGGTCGATGTGTTCGCCGAAAATCTGCGGCACCTGCTACTGCAGCCACCACTTTGCGGCGAACGCGTTGTGGCGATCGACCCGGGATTTCGCACCGGTTGTAAAATTGCCGTGCTGGATGACTGTGGCAATCTTCTGGCGCACGACGTGATCTTCGTGACTGGACCTGCCGAAAAGCGAGCGGCGAATCGCCTGAAGCTGGCCGGAATGCTGCAACAGCACGACTGTAACCTTGTGGCCATCGGCAACGGAACCGCCTGCCGCGAGAGCGAAGAATTGGTTGCGGAGATGATTGCAGCGGACCGGCCTGATGCCCGGTATGTGATTGTGAACGAAGCGGGGGCAAGCATTTATTCGGCGAGCGAAGTTGCCGGCGAGGAGTTTCCCAATCTGGACGCGACGGTTCGTGGCACAATTTCGATTGGCCGCCGACTGCAGGATCCACTGAGTGAACAAGTCAAAATTGATCCGCAGCACCTCGGGGTCGGGCTGTACCAACACGACGTTGATCCGAAGCGGTTAAAGGAGTCGCTGGACCGTGTGGTCGAATCGTGCGTCAACTACGTTGGCGTCGATCTGAATACTGCCAGCGCTCCGTTATTGCGTCACGTCTCAGGTTTCACCCAACGCGTCGCGCGGCATGTGGTGGAGTGGCGCGATCAGCACGGCCGCTTCACGAACCGGCAGCAGTTGCTCGATGTCCCCGGTTTAGGAGCGGCGACGTTTCAGCAAGCGGCCGGGTTTCTGAAAATTTCCGGTGGCGACAACCTGCTAGACAGCACGCCGATCCATCCGGAAAGCTACCCCGCTGCGAACCGAATACTCAACCGTTTAACAGGGGAGACGCGTGATGGAATTGTTGGATCGCCGGATCTGGCGGCGCTCAAACCGAAACTGACGGAACTGATTCCGAATCCCAAATCACTCGCCGACGAACTTCAGATTGGTACGCCGACCTGCCGCGACATTTTGGAAGCATTGGCTCGTCCCGGACGCGATCCGAGGACGAGTATTCCCGGTCCGGTTTTCAAACAGGGCGTGTTGAATCTGGATGATCTGTGCCTCGGGATGGAACTGACCGGTACTGTATTGAACGTCGTCGATTTCGGTGCATTTATCGACGTCGGCCTGAAAGAGAGCGGGCTGGTACACATCAGCAAGATGGCAGATCGATTTGTGAGTTCACCGCACGAAGTCGTGGCAATCGGCGACGTGATTCCGGTCTGGGTGCTGTCGATCGATCACGAACGCCGCCGCGTTTCACTGACAATGCTCAAACCGGATGAGTCGTAGAGCCATCAGCCGTCAGCTTTTTTCGACAACGTGATCATGCCAGACACTGCTCGACTGTTTATCGCAGTGAAGATCTTGCCGTCGCGACCGTTGCAGAAACTTATTGCGCGGCTGGGAATGTTGGGCCGCATCGTCAAACCAATTGATGCCGACAATCTGCATCTCACGCTGAAGTTTCTGGGCGAGACCGAATTAACTCTCACGCCTCAGATTTCTGATGCCATTGAAGCGGCTGCGATTGAACACGAGTCGTTTTCACTGCAGCTGGTTGGACTCGGCGCGTTTCCGGACGCTCGCCGCCCGTCGGTCATCTGGGTTGGTTTGCAGGGGGCCGATCCGCTGGTGGAAATCGCCAGCGAATTGGAACGGCGATTGCGGCCGCTCGGTTTCGAGCAAGAACGTCGCGCGTTTCATCCGCACGTCACAGTCGCTCGAATTCGCAGCAAGCCACCCCGTGAGTTGGCGACACTATTGGAAACGGAACAATCGACCGAATTCGGATCGGCCGACATCGCGTCCGTCGAATTGTACCAATCGGAATTGGGTTCGGCGGGGCCACGCTACACTGTTCTGTCCAAAGTGGCATTCGCGGGCGGTTAAATTCTAATCATCTCACACGCCTCGTTCGTGCCGATAGATCTCGCCGAGCAAGTCTTCGGCCGTTTTGAATTTGCGTCCGTCTTCGGTGACCATTTCGATCTTCGTGCGTGCATCGCCGGCCGAATGGCCCAGGCTCAGCAAGGCCTCAAAGGCGTCGTTAAACACATCGTGGTCCGTTGCACTGTCGGGAGGCAGTTGCCTGGCGACCATCAGCGCGAACTTCGGCATCTTGCGGCGCAGTTTGGCGACAATGCGCTCGGCAACCGCCGGGCCGATGCCCGGCAGTGTGGTGAGTTGCTTCACATCCTGCTCCTCGATCGAGGCGGCAACTTCGTTGACCGGTCGAACCATCGCCCTCAATGCCTTCTTCACGCCGACACCATCCACGGAGCAAACCAAATCGAAGAACTCGCGTTCGGCTTCGTTCATGAAACCAATCAGTCGCGGCACCAAACGGCCTCGTTGCGGATTGCCGTCAATAAATTCGATCGTCTTCAGTGAGACGTCGCTTCCAACCGTTGACTGCAATTGTCGCCGGACAAATTCGGGAATGAAGACTTCGTACTCAAACGCACCGATCTCCAGCGTGGCTGCCTCTTCGCTCAAGTGAACCAGCTTGCCGGTGATTTTGGTAATCATGGTGTCTTGATCCTGCTGTGTGTTGTGCTACTTGAAGCAATTGGTTGCGGCGATCGCATTGGGAGCGGCAACGTTTCTGTTCTCACGCTGCGAAACGGACGCTGTGGTATAGACAGAGCGCGATTGCTGACGCGTCGGCTACGTCGTTGGGTTCGAGAATCTGCTTCAATCCCAATTCTCGTTTGACGGCGTGCTGAATCTGGGCTTTGGGAGCGCGGCCGCTGCCGGTCAGCATGCGTTTGACCTGCGTCGGTGTGAAATGGACGACCGGAACACCTCGGTCGGCCGCCATGAATAAGATGACGCCCCGCGCGTGCGCCATCAACAGGGCCGACTTTGGATTTCTGATGAGCGAGAACACCTGTTCGATGGCCATGACCTGCGGCTGAAAATCATTGAACAGTTCGCGCATGCTGTCGCCAATTTCGTGCACACGCTCGGCCAGCGAAAGCTTTTGCGTCGAACGGATTACGCCCGCCTCGATGAGTACCGGCCCTTTCTTCGACCGTTCGAGCAGTGCGTAACCCGTGCGAGCCAGACCGGGGTCGATACCGAGATACAGGCCGTCCGTCAGAGGCAACGGCTGTTTGGTCGGCTTTGTCAGTCCTGTATCTGGATCGCTCACAACCGAGATTCCCCAAATCAAACAGCACGCGAGGCGTTGCCCCGCCGTTAAACAAAACTCAGCCTATTCGCGTCGCCAGTCTGTTCCGTCGAGGCGATCCTCCAGTGTGACATTCAACGCCGTCAGCCCGTCGCGAATCTTGTCGGCGATGTCGAATTGCTTGTCTTTGCGGGCAATGGCACGGACTTCAATGATGAGATCCATGAGTTGTCCGGCGAATGCATCGTCGGCCGGTCCACTCTTTTCCTGCGGTTGCCGGAAGACGCCCAGCAGACTGGCAAGCTCTTTAAGCAATGTCATTGCGGTTGTCCAAGCCGCGACGGCTGCCTCGTCGGGTGGACCGCCCGCATCGAGTTTCTGCTGCACAACGAAACCGTTGATGCACTTGCGCATCTCAAACAGAACGCCGATGCCGCCACCGGTGTTGAAATCGTCATCCATCGCCTGCAGAAAGCGATCCCGCAAATGGGACAACTCGCCAAAGAAGTCGGCGGCGCCATCATCCAGCGAGACCGTCTGATCGCGCGATGTGGCTGCATCGATTTCGTAAAAACTGTGGCCGGTCACTCGTTCGTAGGCATCGAACAGGCGGTAGAAACCTTCGAGGCTCTTGCCTGTGTCGGTGAGGCTGTCTTCGCTGAGCGGAATGGGACTGCGATAATGTGTTGAAAGCAAAAAGAAGCGGACCGTCTCTGGCGCGAACTTTGCAAAGACGGCCGTCTTGACCGATTCGGCTCCCAAACTACCGGCAAGTTTGTTGGCTTCCTGCGATTGCTGGTCGGGGACGGCATCGCCGGATGCATCGTGTGCACCGCCAATCTTGCTGGCATCGGCCGACTGCATCAGCCCGTTGTGCATCCAGTATCGGGTGAACGGCTTGCCGGTGCACGATTCGGATTGCGCGAGTTCATTCTCGTGATGCGGAAACAACAGATCGAGTCCACCCCCGTGAATGTCGATCGACTCGCCGAGTATCTTCATGCTCATCGCCGAGCATTCAATATGCCAACCGGGGCGTCCGCGTCCCCACGGACTGTCCCATCCCGGCTCACCTTCCTTGGCACGTTTCCACAGCGCGAAGTCGGCCGGGTTGTGCTTCTGGTCGTTCGCCTGGACGCGGGTCCCGGCGAGCATGTCATCGACATTGCGGCGACTCAATTTCCCGTAATCCTCATCGGCAGTCACTTCGAAGTACACATCGCCGTTCAACGGATACGCGTTGTTACTCTCAACCAACTTGCCGATGATTGCCTGCATTTCGCCGATGTACTCGGTGGCACGCGGGAATTCGTCGACGGTATCGACGCCGATGGTTTTCAGGCAGTCGAAATAATCCGCTGACATTTCGGCAGCGAGCGCTTCGATGGATGTGTTGTTCTCGCGTGCCCTGTTGATGAGCTTGTCATCGACATCGGTGATGTTGATCACGTAGGTGACATCGTAGCCGTTGTAAGATAGGTACCGTTTGACCGTATCGAATATCACCGGCCCGACCATGTGACCGATGTGCGACGGCTTGTAGACGGTGGGCCCACACAAATACATGCCGACTTTGCCCGGTTGCACGGTTTGGAAATCTTCTTTTTGCTTCGAGAGAGTGTTGTAGACGCGTAGGGCCATGTGTTGGAGTCCGGCTTGAACGATTGATTCGAGGGTGATTGGTCTTTCTGTGGTCGTTTGTCTCTTGACTGCCCGTCGGGGCGAATCAGGGCCGTCTGCTGTTCTTGTGTTCGTAATTCTTGCTGAATGTTGTTATCGGCTCAATCTCGCATCAGCAGCACAATCGCATCGGCGGAGATTGCTTCTTCACGGCCGACCGGTCCGACCTGTTCGCCAGATTTGGCTTTGACGTTGATCAGGTTTTTATCGATCTCCAGCAGTTCGGCCAGCCGTTGGCGAATCGCCGGCTTGTACGGTGTGAGGTGGGGGCGTTCGGCGAAGAGGGTGCAATCGAGATTTGCAATATTCCATCCCAACTCGCGAATGGCCGAAATTGCGTCGCTGAGAAACAGTGCCGAATCGGCACCGGCCCAGCGTGGCTCGGTATTGGGAAAGCGTTCGCCGATATCGCCCAGTCCGACTGCTCCCAGCAAAGCGTCGGTCAGGGCATGCAGCAGCACGTCGGCATCGCTGTGTCCCAGCAGGCCGCGGTCGTATTCAATTGGGACTCCACCCAAAATCAGCGACCGGCCCGTCGCTAACCGATGAATATCGTGTCCCAAACCAATCCGCATCTCCACGCAGTGTTTCCTCTATTCTCTTAATGCTGTCATCTTCAGGCGGGGGCGCAAATTTGCAGGTGCCACCGAGATGGCACCAATCGCACTGGCAAAGCATTGGCAACTGTTCACGTATCGCTGGCAAAGTTTCACTCCGAGCGACCCGCGCGGTCGCATCATAACTTTGTCGGTGAATGCTGACAACGTGAGCAGTGCCGAAGGTGGACCAGACACTAATTGACAGGTTTTCGATGTTGACATACACTCCCGCCGTGTTCAGCCCGCGTATGCATTCGCTTATATGCTGGGCAGCAACTGGGTTACCTTCTTTTTCGCATACCACGCAGTTTCAGGATCACTCAGATCTCGATGTCCCGTCACCATCAAACGGCTACGCTGTTGCTACTGTGCGTGCTATGCGCTGCGCTGTGTGGTTGCTCGTTTTTCAAGGATGGGGCGGGTTTGTTCGGGCAGCGAAGCCAGGTCGCCGAAGGAGAGTCGCCGCAATTACCTCCGATTCCAACCTCGCGCGATGCCATACAGTTGGAAGTTCTGCTGATTGAACGTCCGGTTGGCGATGCGTTGCTGGGTGATACGTTTTGGAACGAAGTCGATCAGGTCGGTTCGCTGGAGCCGGAAACCCGCTTGGCACTCAGCCGCAATGGTTTTCGGATTGGACACACCGGTTCGGAACCGCCGCGTGCTTTGGAGCGAATGCTCGAACTCAAGTCAGAATCTGCAGGTGGTCCGAAATCCGATCAACAGAAAAACCTCATTGGACGCCGCATCGTTCTTTCGTCGGGTGGCGAAACGGAGGTGCAGGCCGGTGCAATTTTTTCCAACTGCGTGGTCGATATCGCCGGAGCCAACAAGCCCGAGTCTAAGGAATTCCAGAATGCACGGTTTGTATTTCGCCTGAAAGCGGAGCGCGACCAGGATGGTTGGGCGCGGATCGAGTTTCTGCCGGAGATTCATCACGGGGAATATCGGCTGCGTCGCGTGCCGGGCGGTGCTGGGTTTCAATTGCGAACATCTCAAGATGTTTACCCACTGTATAGCCAGCGGTTTTCGCTGATGCTGAACGTGGGCGAAATGGCCGTCGTCACCACCGACGGCGAAAACTCCTCATCCGTCGGCGGGCACTTTTTTCTCGGCGACGGTGAGAACGCCCGCGTACAGCGCGTGCTGGTCGTGCGGTTGTCAAACATGACGAAGACTGATCCGGTTTATGCTGAATGAACCAGGAACGATTGAGTGCCGCGAATCCGCAAGCGAGCAATTGTGGCGTGTGAGGCTCAGCGAAAATCTCTTGATCGCGATTCCAGGCCTTCCAGCCGCCGCGACAGATCTTCGATCCGATCGACGAGCAGGTGAACGACTTCATCGAGCCGTTGCAGGTGGCCGTGGGCAATCATCGCGCCGGCGCGCGATGCGATGGGCCGGTAACGTTCCCACACATCCTGTCGGATAATCAGGTTGGCCGTTCCCGTCTCGTCTTCCAGTGTGACGAAAGTGATCCCCTTGGCCGTACTGGGGCGCTGCCGGAGTAGTACGACTCCGGCGACCCGATAGCGCCGATCGACCGGCAAGTGGGACAATTCACTGCTGGGAACGACTTTTAATTCATCCAGCAACGGGCGAATGAACTGGATGGGGTGCCCGCGCAGCGACAAGCCGGCGGTCTGGTAGTCGGCGACGACTTGCTCTTTCTGCGAAAGGGGTGGCAAATTCACGGCCGGCTCTTCGGTTGTTGTGCCATCAAACAACGGCAACGTTTTCTGTTCCGGTAGCGAATGCCAAAGGGCGGCACGGCGGTTCAATCCCAATGTGCCAAACGCATCGGCTCTCGACAGCTTTTTCAAGACCACGTTCGATAGCCGGGTGCGGTGTGTGAAATCGTCAAACGAAGTGAACGGGCCGCCGTTGCGCCGTTCGGCAATTACTTTCCCGTGCGCAAACGACAGCCCGCGTACCATGCGAAACCCCAATCGCAATGCGGGGTTGTCACCCAATGTTCCCGCGGAACGTGGTCTGCGGGCTTTGGTGACCTCTGATCTCTGATCACGGGCCTCTTCCTCCAGCGTGCAATCCCAATTGCTGTGGTTCACGTCGATGGGGCGGACTTCGACACCATGCTGACGCACATCGGAAATGAGTTGGGCCGGTGCGTAAAATCCCATTGGCTGCGAGTTGAGCAGCGCGGTGGTGAACGCTGCCGGGTAGTGCCGTTTCATCCATGCCGAAACGTAAACGAGCAACGCAAAGCTGGCGGCATGGCTTTCCGGAAAACCGTATTCCCCGAAACCGCGAATCTGGTTAAACAGCCGTTCGGCAAATCCGGTCGAATAGCCACGGGCGTCCATACCGTCGATGAGCTTCTGGCGGAACTTATCGATCACGCCCCGTCGCCGCCACGCCCCCATCGCGCGGCGGAGTTGGTCGGCTTCTCCCGGCGTGAAGCCGGCGGCAACGACGGCCAGCCGCATCGCCTGTTCCTGAAAGATGGGAACACCCAACGTCTTTTGCAATACGGCTCGAATACGTTCGTCGGGAAACTCGACCGGTTCTTCTCCGCTGCGCCGCCGCAGATAGGGGTGCACCATGTCGCCTTGAATCGGACCGGGACGAACGATGGCCACTTCGATCACCAAATCGTAAAAACATTGCGGACGAAGACGCGGCAACATCGACATCTGGGCGCGCGATTCGATTTGGAACACGCCGATTGTGTCGGCCCGGCTGACCATCTCGTACACTGCGGGGTCTTCCGCCGGGACGGTGGCCAGCGTGAGCTTTCGCCCGTCGTGTCGTTCGATCAGCGAGAAACATTTGCGGATAGCGGTCAACATTCCGAGCGACAGGCAGTCGACTTTGAGGATGCCCAAAGTATCGAGATCGTTCTTATCCCACTGGATGACCGTGCGACCGGGCATGGCAGCGTTTTCAATGGGAACCATCTCGCAGAGTGGTCCGGCGGTCAGCACCATCCCGCCAACATGTTGCGACAGATGCCGTGGGAAATCGAGAATCTGCCCGACCAGGCCGATCAATTGCCGGCCCACGCTCGAAGTGGGATTCAGCCCGGCATTCTGTAACCGACCGGCGAGTTCCTCTTCACCGTGGGCCCGTTCCAGCGATTTGGAAATGGCATCGACCCGATCCAACGACAAGCCGAGCGCCTTGCCAACATCGCGGACGGCTGATCGAGGCCGATAAGTGATGACGGTCGCCGCCATGCCCGCCCGTTCGCGGCCGTACTTCTCGTAGAGATACTGAATGACTTCTTCGCGGCGTTCGTGTTCGAAATCGATATCGATGTCGGGCGCTTCGTCGCGTTCCTTGCTGATAAACCGTTCGAATAAAACGTCGATGCGTTCGGAATCGACCGACGTCACGCCGAGGCAGTAACAGACTGCCGAGTTGGCCGCCGAGCCGCGTCCCTGGCAGAGAATGTCCCGGCTGCGGGCGAAGCGGACCAGATCCCAGACGGTTAGAAAATAGGCTTCGTAACTGAGTTCCTCGATCAATTGCAATTCGTGGTCGATCAGTCGACGAACCTTTTCAGGAATGCCATGCGGATACCGGTGATTGGCTCCGTCCGCTGTTAACCGTTTCAAATACTCGATGGGAGTAAATTCCGGCGGGCAAAGTTCTCTGGGATACTGGTAACGCAGTTCGTCGAGTGAGAACTGACAGCGGTCGGCGACTTGGGCAGTGCGAGCAACGGCAGCGGGGGAGTCGGCGAAGAGCGTTAACATTTCCGCCGATGATTTCAGATGGCGATCGGAGTTGGGGAACAGACGACTGCCAAGTTGAGAAATCGTACACCCGTGACGAATGGCCGTGAGTGTTTCATGCAGAAATTGGCGCTGGGGTACGTGGTAGTGAACATCGTTGGCCGCGATGAGAGGCACAGAGGCTTTCGTGGCGGCGTCCATCATCCGCCGCAGAACCCGACGATCATCCGGCCCGCGATGCAATTCCGCCAGCGCATAACAGCGGTCGCCAAAGGCATCTTTGTATTGTTGAAGTAAAGCCCGCCGGGTGGCCGGGGCTTCCCTCCCGTTGGTCGCTCCAGCCCCGGCCGCCCATCGATCTCTGACCGCTGACTCCTGACCTCTGGTCTCTGACCTCTGACTTCCAACCAACGGAACACACGCCAACAAACCCTGCGCATGCTCTGCCACGTCGTCGAACGTCAACTCGCATTCGCCTTTCGAGGCGCGGCGACGACCGGTGGTTATCAGTTGGCAGAGCCGTCCGTAAGCGGCCCGATCGGTCGCCAACAGCACAACGGCCGGTGCATCGACCGGTGTGACTTCCGCCCCGATCAGCAGTTTGAGGCCGACGTCCTTGGCCGCCGCATGCGCCCGCACAACACCGGCCACGCTGTTGCGGTCGGTGATGGCCAGCGCCGCGAGTCCCAGTTGCTGCGCCCGATGAACGAGTTCATCGGGATGCGATGCCCCTTCCAAAAACGAAAAGTTGGTCCGGCAATGCAGCTCGGCATAGGGAACCGTATTTGCCCCTTGCGATACCGGTCGTTCACCGGCCGGCAAATCAAGGGGGCGTCGTTTTTCGGGTTGCGGATCAGGCATGGCTGAGACAACATACTTCGAGTTTTCTGACGCAAAGACGCGAAGAGGCAAAGCTGCGCAAAGAAACTTGGAACACATCTGGATGAATGGCATTCTCGATGATGAACGCGAATCCCAAAAATGTTGGCCCGCCGCTCGAAAATGTGATTGCCGTCGCCATAGACATCAAGAACACCACTGCCAGCGGCAACACGCCGAAGAACAGCCAATTCACTTATCGCTCCTTGCCCTATCGAATGGGTAGTTTCAGTAACTGTTGATGCGTCTCCTGAGGGGATTCCCTTTAAAAAACGGCGATACACTTCCCTCTGGGGTATTTGTTTGGTATTAACCAGTCCCCCTGCATGATTCCCACCTTCCTGAGCCCCCCATTTGCTTCATAGCGGATTCTGGACTGGCGCCCACGGCCAACAGGACATGGAACGCCAACCTTCGATGGACTCTAGACTCATTCCAGATTCGACTCTCTGCGATGCTCTAACAGCACTTCGCTTTCGTCTGGCCGTGGTTAAGACGATCATCCCACGCGAGGAATCATTGGGAACGTCGCCTCAAATTCTTGACGATCTCATGCACGAGGTTGAAAGGTTCGATCAGTTCATTGAGGACCGATTCCATGCGAATGGTACTTAATGTTTACTACTGTTTATTCAAGCAATATCGTCTACAGTAACGCAAATTTGTCGTTTAACTTCCGCTACATGTCACTTATTTCTCTGTGCGTGGTGTCTGAGATTAGCGCAAATTAGCGCCGATTAGTGTTCCTGGCTTTAATCCTTCGCGAAACGCTGCCCCTTCGCGCCTTTGCGTCAAATCACCGTGCAGAGCTTCGCTCAATCAAACTCACCGTGCAGGAACCAATCCGCGCGGCCAATTCGCCAGAACAACCAGAATCGCAGGCCGCATTCCGTTTCGACCTGGTAATAATCCCGGCGCACGTGACGGCCGCGATACCAGCCGGTCTCAATTCGTTCCGGCCCCCAATACCGGGCGACTGCGTAGAGGGTTTGCTTCCAATGAAAACGACTCGGCGGACCAGCGGGAGCGAGCGACGTCACTTCAACGGCCTGCGGTTCTTTTTGCAGGCACAGCGGTCGGGCAGAGCAGGGGAGGACAGGAAGGCTGACACTGCCACCATTTCCCCTCTCATTCTCGCCGAGTAGTGGTTCCCAACGGTTGGCGAATTCCGGTTGGGGGTCGGGACGGAGTTGGGATCGGACGACTCGCTGCTTCCCCAGACGATTGCTCATCCGATCGGCGAGCTGCTCCAGTTCGCGTTGGGCGGCGGGGTCATCATCGGCGGCAAACAGTTGCGTCTGCCGTGATTCCAACAGCGCCGTCGCAACCGCCTGCACCTGCAGACCGGCAACCTTTTCGGTGAGGACAACCCGTTCCAATTGCGTAAGAACGAGTTCCATCACATGTGAAAGCGACTGACAGGGGCGGAGGAAGTTGATGGTGAAGCGGGGGCATATTGTGGATTGCGGATCGCGGATTGCGGATTTTCTGGAATCGGACTTTGCGGAAACTCCGCAATTCGAAATCTGCAATCCGAAATTCTCTCTCTTCTCCCCTGCGATCTTCAATCCCACATCCAGCCGCTGCACCCCTTGCTGCCGCTGTACCAGGCTGCTCACAATCTGCTCGACGAGTTGCTGTAACGCCACTTCCAATGTGCGATGGTCGCCGGTGGGATGTTCAAACTCTCGGCCTGCCACCACCGGTTCCGGGGGCCGGATGGGAGTGATGAGTTCCGAGACATCCCCCAATGCCTGATCCAATCGGAGAATGACTTCCGGCCCGAAGCGCGACGGCAAACTGGCACGGGGCAATGCGAGCAGTTGCTCGATGCGGCGAACATCGAGTGCGGCCAGTGTCTCAATCACAGTCCCCGCCAGCCGCAAAGCTCCGACCGGAAGCAGTCGCAGGACCGATTCGTGTTGGCTGGCCGAAACGATTTCGGTTTGATGTCGGCCGAAATGAGCGACGGCCCACGCCGCTCCCATGGTGTCGGCAATGGCCGTCCTGATGAAGAACCCGCGCCGCCCAAAAGATCGCTGGACCTGTCGAGACAACATTCGTTCGCCGCCGAATAAGTGCGCACAGCCGGTCAAATCGAACAGCAGGCTGTCCGGTTCCTCAATCCCCACCACGGGGCTGAATCGCTGACAGCGGACGGCCAACTCCCGCAGAGCCTGCATGTCGTCCGCTGGCTGATGGCAAACGAGCCGTGGATGGGTGGCTGGGATCGACTGTGAACGCGATACCGTTTCCAGCAACCCTTTGGCTTCGGCTAACGGCATGCCGGGAACAACTCCCCGCTCGGTAGCCCGTCGGGAACAGACCACAACCTGCAACCCACCTCGCCGGGATTCCGCGTAGAGAACGAGCGGCCGTTTTCTATGCGCCGGCGGCGCGGCGTGCTGGATTCGTTGCAGCGGCCAACTCGGAAGCCAGACGCACATCACCCGTTTCATCGTCAATTTCCAACTTCACAATTCCGCCGCAGTTACGACCGCGGCAATGGATGAGTTCAACTTGCAGTTGTCTGCCTGTGGAAGAATTCGCCGTCGGCAACGGTTCAACCAACAGCCGCACGTCGGCCCAGGTGGGGTGAACGCGATAACGGGCGGGCCGCAGTAGCAGGCCGATGGCCCCGCCGGTTTCGGCAGCCAGTTGCAACCGCCGATAAGCGTGGTTGTGCAACTGACGCTCAAACGCCTGGCCGAGCCGACAAACAACCACCGCCACACCACGGCAGCGAAGCGATTGCTCCAACGCCCACAAGGCGTCGCCGCCGTTGGCAGGATGAACGACAATTATCCGCTGCAAATGATCGCCCAGCTTCCCAATCGCGGGGGGATAAAACGACGCGGTCGGATCGATGACAACACAGGCTCCGTCAGCCCGCATCAATTGGGCCGCCACCGTGAAAGCAAGCGTCCCGGCCCCGCCGCCCGTTTTTTCACTCAGCCACTCCAGCAGCATGCCACGAGAAATCCCCCCATCCGGCAGCAACCCATCCAGTGCAGCAATCCCGGTGGAAAGTACCCGGTTTCCGTCTGCGGTTGGCTGCAGCGTGCGCTCATACCGCCGCAGCTGTTGCGTCAGTTGTTGAATCGCCGAACTGTGATTTGTCGGGCCGGACATGGAATGACACGTTGAAAAGGCATTTCAAACATCCACAGGGGAGACATCCCGAAAATATACGTTAGTACACGATATGTCAAGCCGGTTTTTTCTGTTGTGTGTGGCCTGTTGTTCCGTCGTCGGGAGTCGTTCAGATGCAGGGTGAAGCCATGTGAATGACGGAAGAATGCACCGCTTCTCAAGCAGCAGTGGTGCATTCAACGGCGGTCACGACTCCACAAAACCTTTCAGCCCTGCGGTAAACAGCTGAGACCAGCCTGATTGGAGCGACTCCACTTGTTGATCCGTGACACGGCCATAGAGGGCATCGGTAATCGACAGCTCTGTCGATTCGTTCTCTGAACGGAGTTTTGCAGTCAGCATAGTTGTCAGCGGGCCACCAAAGTCGGGCGTGCAATAGCCGACCAGGCTCATCGACTCTTCTGGCATGATCGCCAGGACGTTGTACCAGAGCAATTCCTGGTTTCCATTCTGCTCGTACAAACGACCACCAGCACGCGGTTCCAACGTGACCAGCGAGTCCGGTCCAAGCATATGAAAATCCGGCAGCCACCACGAACTCAACTGGTCGGTCAGTGCCCGCCACACACGTTGTCGGGGCGCATCGATCGAAATGGCAAGTTCATATTGAAACGACTCGAACGTCGTCGACTTCACGGTCTGGCATGGTGATTCTCGCTTGACTTGATCGGTTTACGGTTCAGTCGATTCGACGACGTCCTTCAGACGATTCATCGCTGAGGAGAGACGTTGCACATGTCGGTTGACCCAACGCGCACAAACCCGCTCGATGGGTACAGGATTCAGATGATTCCAGCGAAACCGGCCTTCACGGCGAACGACCACGAGATTCGCGGCGACCAGAACATCAAGATGTTTCATCACTGCGGTCCGACAAAGCCCGTCGATCCGCTCGACAATCTCGCCGGTTGTCAGCGGCGCATCGACGAGGGCATCCAGGATTTGGCGGCGCACCGGATCGGCAAGCGCTCGCCAGACAGTTTCGTTGGTCGATGTCAACATGTCACCAAATAGTGACATCTTCGTGCGTCGGCGTCAAGTGAGTTGCGGCGAGAAGTTGCGTTTCCGGGACACTGTGTGTGGTCCATCGCCCCGCCGCCGGGAGTTGTTCAGATGTCGGGTGCGTCAAGGCTTTGCGCCGACGCACCACGTTGCACCTGACGACAATGCTCGCAACTGAATCGATCCGAGCCGGCCGGCCAAAGTAAGAATTCCACACGCCAATGCGACTGCGGTGCGTCAGCGCAAAAGCTTGACGCACACTACTTGGCTGGTTGATCGATGTCCGCGCCACCCGGACCTATGCAACTCACTGCATCGATTGTGAGTATTCTTGTTGTGTCAAGCTACCAGACGAAACCTTGAAGTCAGCAATTCCAGAGGCGGCTCGCATTGCCGCAATCGGATCAGCAGAATCACCACATTGAAGGCGACGATAAAAAACCGGAATGCCAACTGGTGGGCCACTTCAACTTATCTGTGTGATCCGTGAAATCCGTGGTTCAATCCTTTGCGGTCGGGTGACCGGGGCGGATGTTTCAATGCCGGTAGGGAACGCCGTCCCTGGCGTTCCGCGATCGCGCCGAGAATGTGAAACGCCACAGCGGGCGTTCCCTACAGCGTGTCTGGTTTTTGCCGCGACTAACGCCAGGTTTTGTCCTTGTCCCGCACCGCAACGGAATGAAAGGTTTCGGCCATGCGAAAACGGTTTCCGGGCGAGGGTTGCGTGTGGTGCTTCGAGTCCTTGGCGATGGCGAAGATGTCGATCATGTCGGTGCGGTTTTTCAAGATTTTATGGACCTGATTGACGAACACGAAGAACACGCCTTCGTGCTGCTCATTGGCGGCCATGCGTTTCAGTGCGGCAACCGGTTCCATGCCGGCAACTTGCAGGGTGGTTTTGTCGCTGTTGGCGATATGGGCCAGCACAACGGCTGCACGCCAGCGCTGGCCGGGGGTGGTTCCGGTGGCGGCTAACTCTGCCGCCAATTCGTAGCCACTGTTGTCGTTCAGCTGGGCCAGCACCCGGGCAATCTCCAGGGCGTGCTCGGCCTGTTTTCGGTCGGATGAAAAGATCTTGAGGTCTTGCTGCATCTGCTGCAGGCCGCTTGCATCGTTCAGCCCGATGAGCATGTCGGCTGCAGCCCATCGCACCTTGGGATCGGCAGCGGCGAGCGATTGCTTCAGGTTTGGAATGGCAGCCTTGCCATCGCGTTCGGCGAGCAATCCCAGCTTTCCGTGAAAGTGGTAGTCGAGCGTGTCATTCATCGACCGATAGGCCGCCTGGCGGGCGTCCCACGGAAATCGATGTTGGGCGCGGGGCTGGTGAAATTGAAACGCCTGCTCCACGCCGCGGGCCTTGAAGAATTTCGCAATATGCGGTGCCGCCGCTTTGGGTCCCCAACCGGGAAAGACGCCGTCGCCAGTTGGTGAACTGGAAAAGAACACACGCGGCGCGATGGCGGCGGCCACTTCGTGAAAATCGAACGGGAACTTTGTGTGATCTGAGTTGTAGCGCGTTTGCAGCGGCGGCATGTACGTCGGCAGTGCCCAGGTTTTGAGCCGGCCTTTTTTCGTTTCGTAATACTCAAACGGCGTCCAGCCACAACTGGAAACCGCGATTTTAACCCGATCGTCGAAGGCAGCCAGAAACATCGCATTGTGTCCGCCCAACGAATGGCCGATGGCCCCGATTTTGTTGGGATCGACATCGGGATGCCGTTGCAACAAATCGACACAACTCATGTGGTTGAACACGCCTTTAATCGTCCCGGAGTCGTATCGGTCGGTATCGAAATTGTGGTTTTTGGAATCACCAAAACCGGGGTAGTCCGGCACGATAACAATATAGCCCTGCATGGCCAGTTCGATGGGGAAATTGCACAACGGCCAGCCTTCAAAGCTACTTTTGCCCGATTGACTGGTCGGGTGCAGGCCGACAATGCCGGGCCGTTTTTCGCCGGGCTGCTTGTCGAGTGGCTCGTAGAGAAAGGCATGCACCACCTCACCTTCGGCCACATCAAAACTGATGGTCTTTTTGGTATACCGCCCGCGGACCTGCGTATTGATCACGCGAATGTTGAAGTCATTCAGGCTGCGCCGTATGGGGCGCGCGGGCAGTCGCCCCATGCCCTGCAACATGCCGGCAATGACTTGCTGACGCTTTTTCTTAAAATGTTCCGGTTTAGTAATCGGCTGGAAGAGGCCGGCTTCGTCGTCATAGACCAGCAACTCATTGAGCAGCGGGATGACTTTTTTCTTGTCGCAGTTTTGCGGATCGGTCGGCGTTTCTTTCAGCAACTTGAAGTCGTCGGCCCAGACTTGAATTCCAAACCGGGTGACACTTCTTCTGTCAAAAACGCGGAAGGTGATTTCGTATTTCGTATCTTCCCGATACGTGTTCCGCCCAACTCGCTTGCGTTTTGCTTCTTTCAAGTAACGGGTGAGATCCACCGTCACTTTTCTCCAATCGGTATCGCCGCCCGCGACGTCTGCTTCCCAGATCACTTCTCCGTCAAGCAGTAGTTCCATCCAATGATATCTGCTGGTCTTTCCAGTGTAGTTGTCTTTGACGAAGAAGGAGATCCCTTTGTCAGCTTTGGTCAATTCCACGACCTGGACAATCCCCGCAAAATCTTCCTTCTTTGTGGGGGAATCCCCGGGAAGTGAAACAGCAAAGCTGCTGCGGCCGGATTGGGATGCGTCGTCGCCAATTCCTGCTTGAAAACTGTCGCCCTGTGTGACGATTTTCCAATTGCCGCGTTTCTCAAAACCTGGATTCTTCAAATCGCCGGCTTGCAGCGGAGCGACGTTCGCTAACAACACGAACAATAGAAACCCAATACTTGCAGCGTTTGTCATATGATCCACTACTTGCCGTCGGTGCCAATGTGAATGATGCAGGGGTCGTATTCGTCCATGGGGCTGTTGAGGTTGGGGGTGGGTAACAGCGTAGACGATTGGCGATCGTAAATATAGATGTCGCGTTCGCCGGTGCTGTCGAGGCGTTCGGAGACGAAGGCGATGTAGCGACCGTCGGCGGTAATTGCGGGTTCGGTGTCGGTGTTTGGCGAATTCAACTTGGGGAGTGAAAACAAATTCGCGCTCTTGCGGCGGGGTTGCTGTGGTCGTAGCGGAGCGAAGCCCACAGGCGAGTGCTTCTTTCGTGCCGCAGTTTTGGAAGGTCCGATCAGTTGTCGGTTTTGATGCAAGCAAACGAAGACACGTTCGATGCGTATCTTCTGGGGGCTCCCTACCGGTCGACCCCAGCCACCCATCGACAAGCAACTGAAGACGAATGTCAAACTCGATGAGGGGTAATTCAAAACGGCGGCCGCCGCATCGCTCTCGAATTGATCGATTACCTCAGCCACACCCTTCGCACCCCACACTGCGTCTCCTTGTTCCGATGATGCGGTAATCAAATACTGAACTTGAATACGCTCTCCGATTGATTGTTGAGTCAACACCTTGCTGATAGACTGGTGAGGTGCAGTCTTGCCTCCCTGCATCGACCGGCTCAATTGGGAAATGATCGTAGGAGTGTCGTTTCGTGAATGGCTTTTGGGTTATTGCCACGACGATATTGGTGACGGCCCTTATAGCCGGAGCACTCATCGTTTGCAGCCGCTCCCCAATCAATCGGCGTCGGTACTTAATGGCGCTGTCCTTGCCGGTGATCGGGACAATTGCGGCCGTCCTCTTTTCCATGTCCGACGGAGACCGCTCGCCCGACGGTCCAACTTCAGAGACGGCTCAAAGATCCCCCGTTCCACGTATCGATCTGCGCGGCGGGTTTGCCGGATCAAGTTCGTGCCGCGAATGTCATCAGGATCAGCATTCGACCTGGCAGCGGTCCTACCACAGTACAATGACCCAGTCTCCCTCAGCTGACACGGTGCGAGGATCCTTCGACAATGTCGAACTGCAACGCGACGGGGACGTGTATCTTCTGGAACATCAGGACGATAAATACTGGGTTACGATGCACGATCTCGACCACGAAGTGCGGATTCTGCAGCAGGGCCTTCTCGGGCGCACGGACCAGGTTCGGCCGATTGTTAAGAAGCAAATCCTTCAGATTACCGGTTCACACAATTTCCAGATCTATTGGGTTGCCGACGATGATCGTAACGGATTGCGTCAAATGCCCTGGTATTATTTTATTGAGGAAGAACAATGGGTACCCGGAGTCAATACGTTATTACAGCCGCTCCAGTTTGATGCGATGCAACAGGTGTCGGTCGGCTTCTGGAATAAGATGTGTATCTTCTGTCATTCCGTGGCAGGGGAGCCGGAGCAGGACCCCTCGTCTGGAGGGTTCTCCAGTCATGTTGCGGAACTTGGAATCGCCTGTGAGGCCTGTCACGGACCGGCTGCGAACCACGTTCGTTTTCGCCGCGATGCCCAGGCCGGAAAAACGCCTCTCCAACCGCTAGAGAGCGACCAGGACGTCATCGACCCGTCGAACCGTACTCCGGAGATTGCCACCCAGATTTGTGGGCAGTGTCACGGCGCCTTCGTGGCGGTGGACGTCGCAGGGTTCAATCAACATGGCATGGGATACCGGGCTGGCGGACAGATCGAACGTACGCATCGATATCTCTCCTACGACGATCCACAACTTCACACATTGGAGAAAGATGCGGAAATGTATTTCTGGGCGGACGGCACGTGCCGTGTCGGCGGTGACGAGTACAACGGTTTGATCGAATCACCGTGCTATAAACAGGGCAGAGACGATCGCCGGCTTTCCTGCTTGTCCTGTCATTCGATGCATAAATACCAGGACCGAAGCGACCAACTCGGACGCGGGATGGAAGGCAATCGTGCGTGTTTGAACTGCCATTCCGATTTTCGTGACCGCATCGAAGAGCATACACATCACCCACCACAATCGAGCGGCAGCCTGTGTTACAACTGCCACATGCCCCACACTTCGTTCGCCCTTCTCAAGGCGATTCGAAGCCATCGTGTGGACAGTCCAGATATCGACTCCAGCGTGCGTTCGGGACGCCCCAATGCCTGCAATCTTTGCCATCTCGACAAGACGATGGCCTGGTCTGCGCAGCATCTCTCGGATTGGTATGGCCAGCCCGTGCCAAACTTCGACAGTGATGAGGAATCTGTCGCGGCTTCCGTCCTCTGGATGCTGCGGGGCAACGCCATCCAGCGCGCCATTATCACTTGGCACATGGGTTGGGACACCGCTCAAGACACCTCCGGAACAGAGTGGATGGCCCCCTTCTTATCTGAACTGCTGCTCGATCCATACTCGGCTGTCCGTTTTGTGGCGTATCGATCGCTTCGGTCGATTCCCCACTTCGACGAATTCCAATTCGATTTTGTGGCACCGAGGGTGCAGCGCAGCCAACGTAAAGATCGGGCTCTGGGGATATGGCGGGAAACGCGCGATGCGAAATCCAATCGATGGAGTTCGCAGTTGCTGTTTGAACCGACCGGCGAATTGCAGCACGACGTATTCGACGAGTTGCTACGTCAGCGCGACGACCGTCCAGTCAGCATCCCCGAATGACGTGACCGTATGGGATTGAAGAGACGATCGCGAACCGGTTTTCAACGCAACGGAAGAACGCGAACGAAGACATGTTCCATGGCGTATCTTCTGGGGGTTCCCTACCGGTCGATCCCAGCCACCCGTCGTATCCGCGATTGCGTGGACCCATTTAGCCGCGGCGCTTGCCCCGTGTGAGGTGTGACTCGGGGGGATCGTCACGGCCCGCGAGCGGGACGGCTAAATGGGGTTTGGGGTGATCGATTTTGACCACGGATGTCAGGTAGGTCACGGATAAAAACACCGAATTGCCAATCGCCTGGCCACTTCATCTTGTCCGTGCCCATCCGTGTAATCCGTGGTTCTATTTTTCGAGTCGGAGATTTCGCTGCCGCGACTCGGCCATTGTACTCGCTGCTCCCGCCGACTTTGATCGATCGACATTGCTGAAATGACTGTGTCGATCCGTTATGCTGCAAACCGCTTTGCACGGAGAGTATGAAACGGCGAGTTTGAAACCGCCTTAGCGAATTTCATCGGGACGTTGGTGAAGAAACATGCTGGTTGGATATGTGAGTAACGAACGGTATGTCGCGGTGCCCGAGGTGCTGTTTGAATTTCGCGGTGAGCAGGGTGTGGTTGCGGCGCGGTCGTCGATTTCCGGCGCGGTCTACGCCGACATTCCGCCGGGCCAATATGAAGTCGTGCTGGGTCGGGAGGGCTACGGTTCGAAGATTGTCAGCATGGAAGTTCGCGACGGTTCGCCGCACCATTTTCGGTTGCTGTCCGATTGTCTGCTCGGCTATGTGTGGCCGAAGTGTGTGAAGTCGGGCGAGCGAGCGGAATTCCGCGTGCATGCGGTTGAAGAATTTGAACTGGAGTTGTGGCGATACGGGGCCGAGAAGGAATTCATCCGCCGCATCGGCACGTTCGACGAGCACGGCCCCCGCGCCACCATGCAGATTACGCCCGACGGCGACTACACACAAACCGGCGTCGAGTGGAACAAGTACGGGTATCACAGCAAGGCACTCACGCAGTTTGTCGATGCTCCGGAAAGGTCGGGCCTGTACTATTTTCATGCCCGCAACAAGTCGGGCGCGTTCTTTGCGTTTCCCTGGGTGGTCGCGCCGAGCAGTCCGCGCGCGAAAGTCGCCGTGCTGGCTTCCGACATCAACTGGAACGCCTACAACAGTTTCGGTGGACGCAGCAATTACATTCACGCCGACTGTTTTCCGCCCACGCCGACGGTCAATTCGCGTCTGGAACTGAAGCGGTACACCGAAGAGGAACACCGCTCGTACGACACGGAAACCTACGCGCCGCTGTCGCTCGAACGTCCCGATCCGTACAACCACATCGATGAAAACGAGCAGTTGGACGGCCCGATTAACGGTCGGCAGGGCTGCCATCTTGCGGCAGCCGAGTGGCGGCTGCTGGGTTGGATGGAACGCGAGGGATTCGACTACGACTTTTACAGCGAGACGCAGTTTCATTTCGGTAATGTGCCGTTGGACGAGTATCGGGTGTTGATCATCAGCACGCACCCGGAATATTGGTCGAAGCAGATGTACGACACTCTGAAAGCCTGGGTGTTTGAGCGCGGCGGACGGCTGATGTACCTGGGCGGCAACGGTTTGAATTGCGAAGTCGAATTTCTCGACGATCACCGCATCGTCTACCAGAACACGCACTGGAGCCATTCGGAACCCCAGTTCGACGAGGACGGGCGGGAATACGAAAGTCGAATGGACAAACGGCTGGAGTCCGAAGCGAATTTACTGGGCGTGGTGTTCACCTTTCCCGGCATCATGACCGCCGCCCCCTATCGGGTGATCGATGCGGATCACTGGTGCTTTGAAGGAACGGGCATGGCCAACGGCGACACGTTTGGCGAGAAGAGTCTGCATATGCGAGTTCCCGGCGGAGCATCGGGACACGAGACCGACAAGGTCTCAGCGCAATCACCAGCCAATGTCAAACGGCTCGCCAAAGGAACCAACGCCAACGAAGGCGGCGCCGAGATTGTTCACTTCGACACACCCAACGGAGGCGAAGTCTTCTCAGTTGGCTCCATCACCTGGCCGGCGTGTATACTGGTCGATGATGCGGTCGCGAAGATTACGGCGAACGTGATTCGCCGGTTCGTGGAATGACTTGAGCATTCAGCCGTCAGCATTTGTTCGCGTTCCCACGCTCTGCGTGGAAACGAGGTCGTCAACACGGACGCCGCGAGAGGAGAATTGGTATGCGTAAGGCACTCTGTAGTATTGTCGCAACGGTCATCCTCGTCGTGATGTCAGGGTGCCAGAATAATCAGCCTGCCCCAACCACCGACGCGGATTATCAGAGACAGCTTGACGTGTTCGACGAGCAGTCCAAACGAACCGACGAACAACTCAGCCGATCCGACAAACAATTGGACCAGTCGGAGAAGAATATGGAGCGAACCGACAAATTGCTTCAACGGTGGGAGCAGCAAACAGATCGATACGACAAGATTTTGGACAAATGGGAAAAGCAGCCCGCGCCACCGCAGTAAAGTTCGGAGCATTTGAAAGCGGACGGGCTGCTGTGAAGCCAAGTACATTCTTGCCCTTTAGGGAGAAGCACCGTGGACAGACGCACGTTCCTGCAAACAACTTCGGCACTTTCGGTCGCCGGGGCGGCTGCCAATGCAACCGTCGCTGCTGAGTCGGATCGTCAACCCGATGCCGCTGAATTGACCGTGCGGCTGAACCCGCAGATTCAACATGCGCGCGAAGTTGCGATGAACATACTCAAGCCGACGAAGAAAGAGTTGGAGCATGGTCTGCGATTGCATGCCGAATCGCTGGTGTTCGATTCGTATGGTTTCTCGCCGCGGGCGGCCGTCGATGGTGACGTGTTAGCCGCCGCCGTTGAATCGGGCGCGTCGGACATCGAACTGAAAGACATGCGCGAAGAAATGGGCATGACCCGTTACGTAACCAATGCCGACGAGCAGGCCGAATACCGCGACGCCTGGCGGGCATCGGGGGTGACCTGCATCTTTCAGAATGCCGGCGAAGAAGGCCAGGACCCGCTGCGGCTAATTAAGCGGTTGGCGCGATTCACGTTCGCCACCGATATGATGAAAGACTTCGTCGCCAAAGCAGCCGTTCCCGACGATGTGGTTGATGCAAAACGACAGGGGCGGCACTGCCTGTATTTCACCGGAAACGGTGTCCCCTTAACTCAACAGTGGCTCTCGGTGCCGGACGAATTGCGGTATCTGCGCGTCTTTTATCAACTCGGAATCCGCATGATGCATTTGACGTATCAGCGGCGAAATATGATTGGTGACGGTTGCGGCGAAAAGACGGATGCCGGCTTGAGTGATTTCGGCCGTGCCGTTGTCGCGGAGATGAACCGCGTCGGTGTGATTCCGGATTGTGCGCATTCCGGTTGGCAGACGAGTTTGGAGTCGGCCCGCGCATCAAAGAAACCGGTTGTCGCCAGTCACTCGACGGCGGGCGGCATTTTTCCGCATTTTCGCAGCAAACCCGACAACGTGATTCAAGCCATTGCCGACACCGGCGGGTATATCGGCATCTGCTGCATCTCCCGATTCCTGCGCGGCAGCGGCGACATCGGCGTCTTCCTGAATCACATCGACCATGTCGTTAAAAAGTTCGGTGTCGATCACGTCGCGATTGGGACCGACGTGGCCTACAGCTCACAAAATGCCTCGGTCGAAAGCAGAAAAGTGCCGCGAGTTCGCCGTGGCCGTTTGCATTTTCGTTCGCTTTGGCCGAATGATGATTACGAAACGACTGCAGAGGCGCGATCCAGTTTGGCCTGGACCAATTGGCCGCTGTTCACGGTCGGCCTGGTGCAACGAGGACATTCCGACGACGACATTCGCAAGATCATCGGCGGCAACGTCATGCGGGTCGCACGGGAATCGCTGGTCGGCTTGGGTGACGCGTGAAACTGCGGACTCTGAATGCGGGGGCAGCCATCGCACGGTCAACCGAGACGTGGAGCGTCGAAGACTCGCGTTCTTTCTTTTCTGGCTGAAAGCTGACGGCTGATCGCTTTCCGTCACTTCTTCGTGGCTTGCACGTACGTCATGCGCAGTTGATGCAGCGACGAATCGAGCAGTGTTTTTTCGTGCGGTTCGAGGTTGCCTGCGGTTTTGGTTTCGAGCACGCTTAGCATATCGATGAAGTGTTTTGCCAAGTCGGGCAAAACTTCCGCTTTGCCGGTAGCCGGATTCGGAATGAGACCCAGCGCGACCATCGCTTGCGTCGAGAACATGCTGACCAACACTTCGAAGGTGGGCGGCGGCATCGGTTGCGATTCCGCACCGCTTGTTGCTGCGTCTTCGGTTGACGTCGCTTCGTCGCTCGATGCTTCTGACTTTATCGCCTCATCCAATGCAGCGTCGTCCGCTTTGACTTGTTGCTTCCACTCTTCGTCGGCCTGGATCTCAGGCTCATCGGCGGCATCCGTGGAAGGTTCAGCGTCGTCCATCGTCATGTTCACGTTCCTTTGCAGATCGCCGAGATGATTTGCTACGGCGTCCGATATCCAAACTCAGCGTCTCTGCCCATCCAGAGACCGAAAATTCATTGTGCGACAGTTCATCGCCACTATTTCTTCACAACCTCTTTCAAGACGAACGTCCCAAAGTATCCCACACTGGATTTGTATTTCCCCTTGAGCGATTTTCCTTTCATCTCGCCGGTCCACTCGTAATCGTGGCCGCGGATGACTGCCATGCCCGACAGTGTGCGTTGGTTGGGGCCCTTCTTCTTCGACTGGAAAACTGCTTCGTACTTAAACGGATCGCCCATGAACTTTCCGGTGAATGTGGCTTTGAATTCGCCTTTGTCATCTTCGGTCGCCACACACTTCAACGGGCCTTTCGTTCCGAACTTCTTGTTGTTCCACGTTCCTTCCCAGGTTCTTGCGGCATCCTGTGCAAACAACGGCGTGCTAATAAGTGTCAAAATCAAAACCAGCATGAATCGTTTCACGAGGATCTCCCCAGCCCGCAAGTGTGGAATTAAAAACGGCATCAATAGAATACCGTGTCCGCTTCCGCACGGCTACAGAATCTCTGCAAGTGAAGATGATCTCCGCCGGCTGTCGGAGCCTAAAGCGCAAGCGAAGGATGATTTCAGAATGCCCCTTCGCTTGCGATTCAGGCTTTTATGGGCAAATCATTGACTGTTGGCAGCCGTGCGATTTTCAACTAGCAGATCGACCGCTTCTTCCAGCCATCCACTATTCCAATGGTGTTTCCGTTTGGGACCGTCGCGGTATTGGTGACGGATGTCGAGTTTCTCCAGCAACTGGTGCGTCTGTTGATGATGTTCCCGAAAACCGCCGTGACCGGTTAACACCAGTCGGTCTTGTTTTCGCAACAACTCAGCGCGTTGAGCAAGCAGTTTGGTCACTTCGTAGCGATTGAAATTCTCCTGCGAACCAAAGATCGGTCCCATGCCAAATTGATTTGGTGCGGCCTTCATCAACGGGGCATCCCATGCTGCGGCTTTGTGAAAGACATCGGGGTGCCGCAGCAGCAAGGTCCATGCTCCCCAGCCGGATTTGCTGAAACCGACAAGCAACCGGCCTTCGCGCTTGGGATTTGCGGAATACTTCCGTTCGATGAACTGCAGCACTACTTTCAGAAGATAGGCTTCCTGCTGAATGTCCTTGTCGGTCGGATGATCGGCATACCACGGTAGATGGGAAAACGTGGGGGCAACGCAAATCAGTTGGTGCTTATTGTGCAAATCCTTCCGTTTCGCTTCTAAAAATCCGTCGCCGTAACGGTTCTCGTCGAGTGCCTCAACCGGCAACACATATAATGCCGTGTACTTTTTCGTGGGATCGAGTTTGTCGGGCAACAACACCCGGATCTTAACCACGCCTGCTTGAAACGACGATTGGACCGTGTGGACGAGAAAACCGTTCTCGTCTCTTGTTGCCTTGGAAACGGTCGGCGCCGGCTCAGTCGCAGCAAGCGAACTGTGAAGCGCGAAGGAAATGGCGATGACCGCGCAGCCGCGAATGATTCTTGACATGTGTTCCGTCTTCACTTCTTTCGTAATCGCGTGGGTCAATGGAGTCTCCTCATTCCACGTAAACGACCAAGAGGTTGTCAAGTTCGTTCCATCGGCCAGGCCCAGATAAAGATGCACGAAGTGATTTGTTGGCACGATCATTCATTCGAAGACAGCGGCCACAGAGGCGGCTGCGCCGCTCTTCGCGGTTCCAGTCCGACATCACCGCTACTGCCCGAACATCACACCGAATTCAAATCCGGCGGCGAATGTGAACGAATCCGGTTAGCAATTTTATTGCCAGCAGACCGTTGAATCCCCAAAGCACGAAGTCGAGGCTGCCGGTCCACCAGTAGGCTTCCACCAGCAGCCAGGCGTAGACGATGAATCGCGGACGAACCAACCACGAATACGGGATTTCCAGCGCGTTGCGAATCATCGCGAACAGTACAACGACCGTGTACAGGAAGATATAGGTCCCCCCCGCGGCCACATCGATGGTGTGCGAAATCATTAACGTTATCGTTGTGGCGACAATGACCGTCTGGTCCGACATCGAGTCGGCGAAGGACCCTTTGCGCGATGCCACTCCCGTGTGCCGCGCCAATGGGCCATCCAAACCGTCGAGGAGAATGTGCAGCACCAAAGCGGCAAACGCCGCGGGCAGATACTGAAAGAAGTACAACGGGCAGAATGCAAGTCCGCACGCCAGCGACAGCAGCGTCAGATGATCGGGAGTAATTTGACAGGCGGCAAGTACTTTCAGCAGCGGCATCAACCAGCGACCGCGGACTTGCTGCGTCCACACCATCGCCTTACGTTCGCCGACCGAATAGCAGTCCGCCTTGCGCGAAGTCGTCGAGTTCATTGCGGGGGGTTTCATGATTTGGAGAGGATTGGTTCGAGAATTTGAAACGGCAAGCCTTTCAGCGGCGCTCCGCCGTTATGGAATTTCACGCCCTCGTAGTCGTAATGCGACATCGGCACGTGCGTGTGGCCGAAGTAGACATGCTCCAGCCCCGATTCGATGCCGTGTCCCACTTCGTCCAGATACCGCAGCAATCGACGTGTGACCCATTCGTCGCGGTAAACCAGCGAGCCGGCCAAACGGTGCAGGCGGACGGCAACTGCCAGATCGTACAGGTGATGCCAAACCGGCCGTTTCGGCACCGCGTTCAACCAACGCGAGCGGCGAACGGCAAGCCGTCTGGCATCGGTACGGGCATCTGCCGCATCGCCGTGCAGGAACAACGTGTTCTGTATTCGCAAGAAAAACGGATGCCAATGGAAATTCGGCAGATTCGTTTCCAAAATCACCAGTCTGCCGATAAACAACTGGTGATTGTCGTGATTCCCCAGCAGAAAGTGAAACTGGCAGTTTGGAGCATGTAGGATGAGTCTTTCGAGCCAGGCGGCGGCTTCATCGACCGAATCG
>Ga0302133_10000050_pt1 | contig 59383 bp, 56 predicted proteins | sample CB9_331_MG_FD_203121 | JGI IMG/M metagenome (GOLD analysis project Ga0302133, IMG submission 203121) | Marine microbial communities from Western Arctic Ocean, Canada - CB9_33.1 | ecosystem: Environmental > Aquatic > Marine > Oceanic | place: Canada: Western Arctic Ocean | collected 2017-09-19 | reverse complement strand
AGGGGTTTTGTGTGCGTAATGTGCGGGCGTGAAATTTCCTTCGACTGCGCTGGCGCTGGGCTCAGGAAACGAGGGAGGGGGGAGAGGCTCTTCGGTTCCTCTTCGCTGCACTCTTAACTGGTTAGATGGCGAGTAGGCGGCGGGCGTTGCCTTCCATGATGGCGTGGCGGTCGGCGTCTAAGAGGTCGAGCTGGGCGATGCCGTTCAGGGTGTCCCTGATCTGGCCGACGAAGGGCATGTCGGTGCCGAAGAGGACGTGGTCGGCGCCGAAGTAGTCGATGCCGCAGCGCATGGCGGGGACGGCGCCGAAGAGGGCGGTGTCGCCGTAGAACATACGGAAGTATTCTCCGGGGTTTTTCTTCAAGTTACTCAGGGCGGCGGCGTCGATGGGGTCGTCGCTGCGTTCGCCTAGGGCTTCGAGGCCAGGTCCGACACGGCCTGCGAAGTAGGGGATCATGGCGCCCATGTGGTGGGTGATGATCGAGAGGTCTGGGTAGTGGTCGAAGAGGCCGCTGAAGACGATGCGGCCCATGGCGACGGATGTTTCGAAGGGCCACCCAAAGGCCCACCACATGTCGTAGTAGGAGCGGGGCTCGTCGATGTACTCGGCGACTGCGGGCGTGCGGGTGGGATGGAGCCAAATGGGGAGTTTGGCTTCGGCCATCTTGGCGAAGAGGGGCTCGAATTCGGGGAGGTCGAGGGGTTTGCCATTGGCGTTAGTGTAGAGCTGGACACCGGTAGCGCCGAGCTGGTCGATGGAGCGTTCTAGCTCCTTGATGGCGGCGTCAGGGTTGTTCATGGGCAGGGAGCATACGAAGCCGAGGAAGTTGTCGGGGCGCTCTTTGCAGAGCTTGGCCATCTCGTCGTTGGCGAGTTGGGCGAGGCCGGGGGTGACGTCGGGGCCTGCGATGGCTTCGATGGCGGGTGCGCCGAGGGTGAGGACCTGCTGGTAGTTGTCGTACTCGTCCATGATGCGGAGGCGGGTGTCGATGTCGTGAAGGGGTTTGACGTTGACAATCCGTTTGGCCATGAGCATGCCCTGGGGGCCGGTGCTTTGAATCTTTTCAAAGTAGGGCTTGGGGAGAATGTGGGGGAAAATGTCGATGTTCATGGAGTTGCCTCTCCTCTAGTTGGGGACTGCGTGGGAGATGGTAGTTGTTTTGTGGATGGGACTAAAGGTCGCTCGACGCTCCGGATAAGGGAACCGTGAGCCCTCGGTACGGCCAGGAATCCCCTGAAACCGCAAGGCTGCGGAGGTGTTGATTCAAGGTGATGGTGATTTGGCACCCAGGAAGCAGGTCGCTATGCCAAGGGGTCAAGAATACGGTGGTTTTCGTGTGTATGTTTTTGCGGTGGACGTTGCGCGACCTGACACTGATGCGGGTGAAGACGGTTTGGATTGGGACGTGGGTCGGATCCACCCACGATAGTGGTTGGGTGCGGTAAAGGGACAGGTGCGTTTGTCAGTGTTGGTCGTTGTTGACATGGTGACAAGAGGGGTCGAGCCTTCTGGTTTGTGGTGTGGATTCTTTGAGGAGCTAGAGGTGGTGACGAATGGCAAGGCGCGCGGCGCGGAAGCAGGCGCAGTTGAAGGCTTACGTGAGCTACCACCACGATGGCGATCAGCGGAATCGCGATCGTTTCGATGCGTTGTTCGCGGATAGGCATGATGTGGTGGTGCTGGGGGGAGGGCCGCTTGAGGAGGAAGAGGAGTTCGCTGAGGATTTGAAGCCGGATGCGGTGCGCCAGAAGATTCGGGAGAATTTCCTGCGCGATTCGGCGGTGACGGTGGTGCTGGTGGGGGCGTCGACGTGGAAGCGAAAGCACGTGGACTGGGAGATCGGCGCGAGCGTGCGGCACACGCAGAAGCACCCTCGGTCAGGCCTGCTGGGGATTCTGTTGCCGTCCTATCTGATTGCTAACAAGGGGAGGCAGGAGCCGCACACGATGCCGCCTCGGCTGCACGACAACGTGGAGTGCAAGTTCGCGCAGGTGCATGAGTGGAGCGATGATGCGTCTGAGGTGAAGCTGTGGCTCGATCGGGCGTTCCAGGACCGGAGCAATGTGACGCCGAACAATACGCGGGTGGCGTATCTGAGCGATCGGAATGGGAAGGGGTGGAGTTAGGGGGTGGGAGCGGGATTCCTCGCGGACAGGGTCACGTGTCGAAATGACAAATAAGAAGAAGCGGCGCTCCATTGGGACGCCCTTTCTTTGGTGCGTTGCTGGGGCGAGGGCCGGGTGAGATGGCTACCCCGCGTTTTCCAACGCGCTGACGACGGCGGTGCCGATCTGAGTGGTGGTGGCGGAGCCGCCGAGGTCTGTGGGGACGACCTCGCCGTCGCGGAGGACGGTCATGCAGGCGTCGTGGATGGCTTGGGCGGCTTCGGGCTCGCCAAGGTGCTCGAGCATCATGCCCGCCGACAGGATGGTGGCGATGGGGTTGGCGATGCCTTTGCCGGTGATGTCCGGGGCGCTGCCGTGGACGGGCTCGAACATGGAGGGATAGGTCTTGCCGGGGTTGATGTTTCCGGAGGCGGCGAGGCCGACGCTGCCGGTGATGATTGCGCCGATGTCGGTGAGGATGTCGCCGAAGAGGTTGCTGGCGACGACGACGTCGAAGCTCTCAGGGCGGCGGATGAAGTTCATGCAGGCGGCATCGACGAGGAGCGATTCGGTGGCGATGTCGGGGTACTCAACCTTGATCTCGTCGAAGATGCGATCCCAGAGAACCATGCTGAAGCCTTGGGCGTTGGATTTGGTGATGGAGGCGAGCTTTTTCTTGCCGTTGCGCTTGCGAGCGAGCTCGAAGGCGTAGCGGATGACACGGGAGATGCCGTGACGGGTGAAGACGCCAGTCTGGATGGCGACTTCGTTGGGGAAGTTGTTGTACAGGAGGCCGCCGACGTTGGCGTACTCGCCTTCGGTGTTCTCTCTGATAACGATCATGTCGATGTCGCCTGCGTTGTCGTAGCCACGCAGGGGGGAGGCGACGCCGGGGTAGAGGACGCTGGGTCGCTGGCAGACGTACTGGTCGAAGCCACGCCGCATGGGGAGGAGGAGGCCGTTGAGGGTGATGTGGTCCTGGACGTCGGGGTGGCCGACGGCGCCGAAGAAGATGGAGTCGAACTTGGTGAGAGTGTCGAGGCCATGGGGCGGCATCATTTCGCCTTTCTTGAAGTAGTAGTCGGTGCCCCAGGGGAGATCTTGGAAGTCGAAGGTGACGCTGTAGCGTTTCTCGAGGGATTTGAGGACTTTGACGCCTTCTTCGATGACTTCGGGGCCGATGCCGTCTCCGCCGATGAGGGCGATGCTGTGGTTTGCCATGGGGTTGGGTGGTTCCTTGGTGGGGTTAGTTGCGTTGGGGAGTTTAGCAGGCAGGGCGACTCCCGCACCCACTGGCTGCCGCTTGGCATTGGCGACGGTGACAGATGGCGAGTGAGAATCCCCCCGGCTCGGTTGAGGCTCGGTTGAGGCTCGATTGAGGCTCGATTGTGGGTGAGGTCGGTGCGCGCCCTCGCATGTCTTGGCTTCGCCGCGCGGATTGAAGGTCGTTTGGCCCCTCCGTGGATGGGTTGGCTGGGGTTGGTTTTGGATGGGATTTCGACCATGCCCCCCGCAGAGGGGCGCCTCTACACTCCCTGTCCCGGAGGAGAGGGGGCTACGTGGTCCAGAGGTTGGCTGACTGGAGTGTTTCTTTGACGCGCTGGGCGAGGTCGAGGTCGCCGGTGACGTTGCCGTCGCCACGGATGGTCAAGAAAGTGGCGCCTGCTTCGGTCCAGTCGTTGACGCCTTCGAGCCATTCTTCGGGTGATTTACCCGCGACTTCGAGACGGCCTTCCATGGCGACGGCGTTGGGGTCGCGGCCTGCGTCAGCTGCTGCTTGGCGGATGCGGTCGAAAGCGTCGGTTGCGCCGTCGAGCTTGGTGGATAGCCAGCCGTCGCCGATGCGCCCGATGCGGTTGAGGACGGGCTCGCTGGCGCCGCCGAGCCAGATGGGGATGGGCCGCTGGATGGGAGGGGGGACAATGCCGATCTCTCCGTGCTGGTGGAAGCGGCCGTTGTAGGAGACCCATTGCTGGGTCCAGAGTTTGCGCATGAGGTCGATCTGCTCTTCGAGCTTCCTGCCACGCGTGTGGTAGTCGGTGGCGGTGGCGTCGTACTCACGCTGGACGCGGCCGACGCTGACGCCGAGTCGGAGGCGACCTTTGCTGAGGATGTCGATCTCGGCGGCTTGCTTGGAGACGACGACGGCTTGGCGCAGGGGGAGGACGACGACGGCGGTGAGGAGGCCGATGCGCTCGGTAACGCCGGCGAGGAAGGCATAGAGGGTGAGGAGTTCGTGGTGCTCGGTGCGGTGAGTGCGCTCGCCGGTGCCGGGGGGCACGGAGACGATGTGCTCGAAGGTGGTGAGGTGGGCGTATCCGAGGGCTTCCGCCGTTTGGGCCCATTCCTTGATGGCACAGGGGTCGGGGCCGATGGTGCCCGCGGGGAATTGGAGCCCGTATTGCATGGGAGAAGTTTACTCCGGGGTTAGTGCAGGGGGGGGGTGATCGGCCCGTTCGATTCCGTGATCATGGTGACGTTAATTGAGGAGGGAGGAGGTGTACGGGAGGGTGAATGGTGCCTTCGAGTGACTCAGGGCGGGCTCTTCGAGTGCGCTAGTGCTGCGGTTAGGGAACAACAGGCGCTGGTTAGAGGTCGAGGTCGGTTGCTTGGCAGAAGGCGAGGGCTTTTTCGATGTGGGCGGTGGGTTGGAGGCCGTCGTCGCGGATGTCGATGTGGGTGGCGTCGACGCTTTGCCAGCGGGCGACTTCGGTTCGCCATTGGTCGGGCGTTTTGTTTTCAAGGAAGATGCGGCCTTGGACGCCAACGCTGGCGGGGTCTCTGCCGGCTTTGCTGGCAAATGCGCGGATCGTGGCGACTTGCTGTTCAAGGCGGTCGTGGCGGGCGGTTGCGAGCCAGCCGTCGCCGATGCGTCCGACGCGCTCGAGGACGGCGTCGCTGCTGCCGCCAAGCCAGACGGGGATGGGACGCTGGATGGGGGTGATGCCGAGGGCGGCGCCTGTGATGTTGTGGTAGGTGCCGTGGTACTCCGCCCAGTCGTTGGTCCAGAGGGCACGCATGAGGGTGATCTGTTCCTCGATAATCCTGCCACGGTGGCGGAAGTCGGCGCCAAGGGCGTCGTATTCAGGGGTGAGGCTGCCGACGCCGACGCCCGCACGCATGCGGCCGTTCGATAGGAGGTCGACCTGGGCGCATTGCTTGGCGACGAGCTGCGCTTGGCGCTGAGGTAGGACGAAAATTGCGGCGAAGAGTTCGATCTTGGAGGTGACGGCGGCGTGGTAGGCCATGGTGGTGAGGACATCGTGGTAGGTGTGGCTGGCTCGGGCGTCGCCTTCGCCTTTGACGGCCCAGAGAATGTGCTCCCCGTAGCTGAGGTGGTGGAAGCCGGCGTTTTCGGCGTCTATAGCGAATGTCCGAACATCGGCGGGATCCTGGCCGATGGTGCTCGAGGGGAATTGGATGCCGACTTTCATGGCGGGGGGTCTCCTGGGGGTGGTGGGGTGGGGCGGGGATGAGTTTACCGTAGGTGCGCGGGCCGAGGGTGATGGGTCCCTCCCAGCGACTCAGCGCGGGCTGTTCGAATGCGCTGCGCTTAGGAGGCAGGAACATGTGAGGGCGCGCGCGGGGCGACGTCGGGCAAGGACGGCGGTGGGAGGGGAGATCAGGGCTTGGCGTGGTAGCGGGTGGCGCGGGCAGGTTCGGTCATTAGTAGGACGGTGTCAGGGCCGGTCAGTGCTTGGCCGACGTTCGCCACGAGATCTTCGGAGACTGGTACGAAGTCCTGGGCGTTCTTCGCACGGAATCGCGCCCAACTATCGGCCGTGGCGAAGTGGTGGACGGTCGGGAAGTCGGTGTGCTGTTCGTTTGTTAACCGGCCTTCGACCTCCTGCTGGGTGAGGGATTGCTCTGCTAGGGCGATGGTGTGGCTGAACTCGGCGCTGTACTCGGTCTGGCCGATGAGGGTGGTGGAGCTGTCCGCGGACCGGAGTTCCAAGGGACAGGGTGCGGCCAAGGGATGGACGTCGAGGATGACGCCGCCGCGGCGGAGCGCTCGGTAGATGACGTTCAGAGCGTCAACGACGCTCTCTCGGGGCATGCATCATATGGACCACGATAAGACCGCGATGTCGAAAGCGTTGTCTGCGAGGGCGACGTCGGTGATGCCTGTGGCCATGAAACCGACGCGGCTTCTTAGCTTGCTGGGCGTTTGCTCGCGGGCGACCTCGATGGACGCTTCGTCAGGGTCGATGGCGAGGACGGACTTGGCGGTTTCAGCGTAGCGCCAGGTAAGGCGTCCTTCGCCGCACCCGATCTCAAGGACATCCTGACCTTTGAAGTCAATGAGGTCGTGGATAGTTTGGGTCTCGACCCCTTCGGGGTCTCGCATGGAGTCTTGGTCCATGGTGTGATTTCTCCCGGGGCGTGGTTGACCGGTCCGCCTTCCTTTAGGTCGAGGGGCTCCGCTTTGCCTGGCTGGACGGGATCGGGCGCTTGGCCTTGGTGGAGGTGCCGGAGATTCCGCTGTGCAGGCTTGGCTCTAGCCTGACCCGGAGTCAACCTCGTAGGGTTGGCACGGTGACTAACTCCACGCTGTTGCCACTGGGGTCGCTCAGGTAGAGGCGAGGGCCACCGCCGTACTCACCCAGTTCGTTGTCAGTGCGACGGGCTCTCGACCCGTAGGGCGTGCCTGTCGATCTCGCACGCTCAATGACCTGAGCGAGTTCTTCGTCACTGACGTAGAAGGCGAGGTGCACATGGTCGGTGTACTTCTCGTCACATCTCAGCGTGAGAGTTTCGTTGACGTAGACGAATTGTGCGTCTGCAAGCTCTTCGCCGGGCTCGAATCCGAGTACATCGGTGAAAAACTGGGCGGTCTCATCTTTGTTCTTGGCGGGAACGATGGTGTGATCAAGTCGCATATGGTCTCCTAAACGAGGCAGGGTAGGTCGGGTTTTGAAGACTAGGGTCCCGAGATTTTGAGCATTTCGCCTTCGGGGACGGTGCCTTCGTAGGCCCAGTCGGGCATCTGGAATTGGACGCCCTCTGCGGCGAGCATCGGTCTGTACTCTTCTCGGATGTGTGGATCTTCGTTGCGGGAGGTGATGGAGCGGCGGCCTTCCTCTAGGGGTAGGTTGCCGGAGACCTCGGTTTCGCCTGGGCGGTTGATCTGGGGTCCGACGCCTTGGGTGGCGCCTCCGTAGACCATGAGCCTGAGGGGTTCGGCGCCGGTGCTGTGGTGCAGGTGGGACCAGCCGGTGCCGCCGGGGTTGTTGACGACCATGCCGCCTATCCGCTTCCAGGGTTTCTTGGGAACCTCGCGAACGTCGCTCATGCCGAGCCCCCGGTAGATCGGGATGTCATCGGCTTCCATGAAGAAGTCGTAGGGGGTCTTGGGGACCTTCCAGGATCCGACGCCTGCGGTCTTCTGTTCACCGGAGTGTCGAGGGTTTCGGACATGATCTGGTGTCTCCATTGGGAGGCTGCGTTTGCCGGAGTATAGCGGGACGGAGGGCAAGCGCCATGCAAGGCGAGCACCTGACCTCTGGCTCGGTGGAGGCTCGGTTGTGTAGTAGATCGGTGCTCGCCTTTGGATCCGTTGGACTTCGTCCGCTGGGACTAAAGGTCGTTCGGCGCTCCCGGGGGGCGTGAGGGGGCCTTCGACTGCACTGCGCTCAGGAAACAGCCCGTTCAATAGGAGCCGGAGGTGAGGCAGGCGCCGGTGGGGTGGGCGTAGGGGCCGCGGACCATGAGGTTCATGGAGCGTATGACACGGGCGTCGCGGTCGAGCAGCCAGCGGAGGGTTTGGTCATGGGTGGCAGGGATGGCGATGGTGATAGGGGCGTTGAGTTCTGCGGCTAGGCCCGCGATGAGTGCGATGAGGGTGCCTTCGGTGTCGGCTGCTGCGTAGGGGTATTCGGTTCCGGGGGCGATGAATCCCGCGAGGTCGGCTTCGCGATGCGCCATGACGGGGCGCGTGGGGAACGACGGGCGGTTGAATCCCATGACGGCGCGGTGGAGCGCTTCGGCGGTACCAGCGGGATTGGCGCTGCGAGTGATGGTGAGGCCCTTCTCCTTGCTTGGGCGCGGGGCGGGCGGTTTGCCGGTGACGCAGGTGACCTGTTCGCGGACGACGAATCCATAGCGTGAGTAGAGGGCGAGGGTGGCGTTGTTGAAGGCGTCCTGGAGGAGTCGGACGCTGGCACCTCCCGCTCGCTCGATCATGCGGTCGAGGATGGCCTGGCCTACGCCACGGGCCTGGGCGTGAGGTGAGACGGCGAGGGGAGCGATTCCCATGCCGGCGTCGCCTATGTCGTGGAGGAAGCCTATGCCGATGACTTGGCCGTCGTCTTCAGCGACGAATCCGTGGATCTTGGGGATGCCGTAGAGGTGGGAGGCGACTATGTTGGCGTCTTCCATGGTGTTCATGTAGGCGGGAACGTCATGGCGCTCGTCGAGATGGCGGAAGGCGTTGTAAATGACCTCGGCGGTCGCTGATTGGTCGACTGAGGTGGCGTCGCGCACGGTGAAAGGCATGGGGTCTCCTCGGAGAGGGTAGATGGGTGTTGTGGGTGGTCAGTAGAGCCTGTCGCGGTAACTGGCGGTGACGATCTCTTCCACGTCCTCGACGGACTGGGATAGGTTGCCATAGTCGGTCATAATCTGGGCAAGGGTGGCCATGCCTGTGGTATCTGCCCGGGTGCGCTCGTTCCAGAGTTCTGATCGCATGATGCATTTGGCGCAGTGGATAAATGCTCCTTCAACATGAATGACGCGGGCAAGGTCGGGCGCTTTGCCTTTGATGGCCATGTCGTCGCGGAGCCACTGATTGCGAACGATGGATGCTGTGCCGCTGACGCGAACGGTTTCGGGCTTGCCTGAGATAAGGAAATGGAGGCCGACCTTGGGGTTATGGATGACGTTGGTGAAGGTGTCGGCGCGGCGATTCCCGAGCCGGTCGGGGATGGGGAGGGTGTAGTCGTCGAGTACCTGGACGACGCCAGGGTGTCGCCTTTGGGGGAGATATCGACGTTACCGCTGGAGTCGGATGAGGCGACGACGACGAACCGGGAGCGGGCGATGAAGTCGCGGCAGTGCTTGTCGATAGTGAGTAAGACCTTGGCGGTAACGCATTGGGGTGGTGCGCCAAGGATCTCGCGGGATTGGGCCTCGGTGGTGATGATGTCGGCGAAGGTAATTGGCATGGCGCTAATCCTCGTTGGCGCTGGGGCCATGATACGAGGCTGGCGCGGGGTTGGTGGGGGTGAGAGCGAGTTCTGCGCTTGGGACGCGCTGCGTGGCTTACCGCGTGGCAAAGCAAAGCGGGCCTGTTAGGCCCGCTTTCACGTTAAGGCTGTTTCTCCTGCGCGCTAGGCGTGGGTCATAAGCTCGATGCTGTGGCCGTTGATGTCGTCGAAGTAAACGCCTCGGCCGCCCTGCCGGTGGTTGATCTCCATGTTGGTGCGCTTGTCGGCTGGACCGCTGCCGTAGCTGAGCCCTTCGGCCTGCACCCGCCCAAAAATGCCGTCGAATTCGCCGTCGTTGACGACGAACGCGTAGTGGTGGTGAACGACATCCCTGCGGTCGTCGAAGTCGAGCGTGAGGGTGTCGTTGATGCGGACGGGGCAGAAGTGCCCAGCGGGGCCGTCATACGTGAGGCCCATGATGCGGGCGAACCATGCTGCGGACGCGTCTTTGTCAGTGGTTGGAACGATGGTGTGGTTGAGGTCCATGCTGTTGCTCCTCGTGCATGACTGGGCTTATGACTGGCTAGTCATTTGCCGCTGGCCGACTACCTGTTGCTGATGCTCAGCCTAGGACGGGCATGGGCAGTCGTCAATCTACTGGGCGATCCCAGAGGAAGCGTTCGGGGATGTGGTGCGCCCATGGGTGGGCGGCCTCGAAGGCTGCCGAGGCGCGCAGGACGGTCTCTTCGTCGCCCCACGCGCCGATGATCTGGAGGCCGACGGGGAGACCATTCTTCGTGAACCCGCAGGGGACGCTGGCGGCGGGGAGGCCGGCGAGGTTGGCGTGGTAACAGAAGGGAGTGAATCCACTCATGGGGTCGACTGGCTTGCCGTCAATCACGTTGGGTTGTTTGTCGATGCCGAAGGCTGCGGTCGCCATAGTGGGCATGATGAGCAGGTCGTAGGAGTCGAATAGCTCCTCGAAGCGCCGCCGATGCCACTCGCGCTCACGAAGGGCGCGGGCGAAGCGGGCGGCGGGCCATTCCACGGCAGCGGAGACCCACTCAACGAACCGATCGGGCAGCACACCCGCGTGGCCTGCGGCGATGAGCGGGCCAAGGGATACGGCGTAGTCGGTGAGGAACATAGTGGCGAAGGCGTCCATGGTCGGGCCGGTCTCCACTGCAGGCATGGCTTCTTCGATCGAGGCACCCAGAGATTCAAACGCGTAGGCGGCTGTCGAGCAGATGTTGCGGATCTCAGCGTCGATGGGGCGGTCGTCCATGGCGGGAGTCCACGCGATGCGCATGCGTTCGACGCTGGAGTTCTCGATGGCGCGTTGGAATGGTGGTGGGGCGTCGGCGATGCACGTGGCGTCACGCGGGTCGGGGCCGGAGATAACGTCGAGCATGAGCGCGGCGTCGCGGACGTTGGTAGTGAGAGGGCCACCTTGGGCGAGGACGCGCCATCCCCCGAGGCCGGTGTAGGAGGCAGGGACACGGCCGAACGTTGGCTTGATACCGTAAACACCACAGAAGCTGGCAGGGATGCGGATGGAGCCACCACCGTCCGAGCCGGAGGCGATGGGGACTAGGTGGGCGGCGACGGCTGCTGCTGAACCGCCGCTGGAGCCGCCAGAGGTGCGGGAGAGGTCCCAGGGGTTATGGGTGTCGCCGGTGAGGAGGCTTTCGGTGGTGGCTTTCCAGCCGTATTCAGGGGTGGTGGTCTTGCCAACGATGATGGCGCCCGCAGCGCGGAGGCGCTCGACGATGATGTCGTCGTGGTCGGGGACGTTGTCACGCTGGAGTTGCGAGCCGTAGGTGGTGGTGAGTCCCTTGGTAGCGCTGAGGTCTTTGATGGCAATGGGCACGCCGTGGAGTGGGCCAAGCGCGCCACCAGACAGAAGCGCTTCTTCCGCACGGTGGGCGTCGGTCATCGCGGCGCCGTTGGCGATGGTGACGAAGGCGTTGATCTCTTCGTTGTGGCCATCGATACGATCGAGGAAGTGGGCGACGATCTCGACGGGCGATAGCTGCCGGTTGCGTACGAGGGTGGCGAGCCCGCTGGCGGTGGAGGCCGTGAGGTCGCTGGCCATCACTTGCTCTCAAGGCGCGCGGGTGAGAATCCGTCCATGAGGAAGCTGCTGGAGCCTTCGATGATCAACTCGGCGAGATTCTTGCCGGTGATCAGGCAGAGGGTGATGCCTTTGAATCCATGGCCAGTGGCTATGAACAGGCCGTCGACATCAGGGACGGCGCCGATGATGGGCATGTCATCGAGGGAGTAAGGACGAAGGCAGGCCGTCATGCGCTTGATGGGGATGTCGATGGTCTGCGGTGCCAGGCGGATTACGGCTTCCATGATGGCGTCGCGTGCGTCGGTGGTGGGCTCGCTGTCGAAGCCGACGTCCTCGATGGTGGTGCCGACGTACAGGGTGCCGCCCGCCTTGGGAAGGACGTAGCCGGTGGAATGGAAGATGGCGTGCTCTGGGCGAGGTGCCCCTTCCGGGATTTCGAGGTGGACGATCTGGCCACGGAGTGGAATCACTGGGACGTTGAGTCCTATCCATTCGCCAGCAAACCGGGACCAGGGGCCGTTGGCGATGACAACGGTGGGGGCGCTGACGATCTCGTCGCCTAGGCGAACGCCTGTGACGCGTCTTCCAGAGAGTTCGATGTCCGTGACTTCGCCGGTGCGGATCTCGACGCCGTGCTGCTCAGCAGCTTGGGCGAGAGCGAGGGCGAAGGGGTAGGCCTCGAGCTGGAACTCGGTGGAGAGGATGGCGCCGACGGCGTCGCCGGAGAGCCAGGAGTGCATGGCCTGGATGCTCTTGGGCTCAATCCAAGAGGCGTCGATGCCCGATTCGTGGAGTCTCGCCAACTCGTCCTTCATGCCGGTGGCTTCGTCGACGGTGAACGCTGGCCGAAGCATGGTGATGTCGTTCAGGAGATAGTCGACCCCTGACTCTTCAACGAGCGTGCTCGCGAGGGCGGTGTGGAGGGAGATGCCTTCTTGGAGGAACCGGGTCAAAGTGGGGCTCGGCCTCTGGCCGCCCTTCTCGGTGAGCTCGGCGGCGGCGAGCTCGCCGGCAGCGCCGCCGGAGGCTTCGCTGCCGATGCCGTTGCGCTCGATGATGAGGGACTTTACGCCATGTTCAGTGGCGAGGAAGTAGGCGACGGCACACCCGATGACACCACCGCCGATAATGATGACGTCCGGTCTGCTATGGGTGCTAGCCACGCTGTGCCTGGTCGAGTTTCTCGCCCTGGTAGATGCCTGAATAGAGTGAGTCAGTTGCGGTGTCGAGAGTGAGGAAGATCATCTGGACGATGCGTGCGTCCTTGGCTACGCGAAATCCTGCGGGATTACTGACGAGGATCTGGACCTGGGAGCGGCCTGCGTAGCCGGCGTCCCAGACAGCGTTGTTCACGGTGACTCCGTTACGGAGCAGGCTGGAGCGGGGCTTTGCGAGGGCCATGACGGTTGCGGGCAGGGCGACGGCCTCGTTGAGTCGGGCGACGTAGACGCCGGGGGGGAGATGAACGAAACCGTCGGCGCCGAATGGCACGTCGACAGCTGGTGCGAGGACGCGGTCATCGTTGGTGAGCCCGATCTGACCAGGGCCGACGAGGGCTTCCAGCGAGCCGAGGGTGAGGTCGATGCCGTTGGGCTGGAGCTGGGTGCCGAGATCGATGAGGCCGGAGACCAGAGGGAATTCGCTGTCAATGAGGCTGTTTATCTGTTGGCTTGAGAGGACGCCCATGTTGAAAACCAGGTGGAGAGATTGGGTGGGGACGGGGGCACTATAGGGGTGGCGGTTCGGGGGTGTCAAAGTGTTCGTAGGCGTAGCTTGAGGATTGCTGGCATGCCGCTATTTTGATGTTTCTAAGACTTGGGATAGCCGTGAATCGCAGAGGCAGATCCTGCCGATTTCATTTTCGGTATTGCAATGAAGAAATAGACGATTTTGTCCGGAGTTTTCTCGTTGACCGGCGTCCGGCGGAATCTTTAAGATTTTGAGCGGTGCGGGCAAGTCGGCCCTGGAGGAGGAGAGCAATGGTCGGATACTGCATGAAGTGTCGTTCGGAGAAGACGATCGCGGATGCGAGGACCGTGACGATGAAAAATGGGCGTCCCGCAACCGAGGGAAAGTGCCCGGCGTGCGGGACGCGGATGTACCGGCTGGGCAAGGACTAATATTAACCCCCTAATGTTTAGCCTCTGCGGTGAGACATCCCTCCGAGGCGGGACGTATCATATTGCAGAGGCGGTTACGCCTCGGATTGATGGCCTTGCCATCGCTGTAGGACTACAGATATGACTTTTGATATGGCCATGGAAGGGATCTCCATAGGAGCGTTGGAGATTCGCTTCTACTCGCTGATGATTCTCAGCGGGATCGGCGTAGGGGTGTTCATCGCCCAACGCGAGGCGAGGCGCTATGGCGAGGAGCCTGACCATGTGGTGAACATCGCGGTGCTCGGTGCGATGTTCGCGATAGTGGGCGCGCGCATCTATCACGTGCTGGATCGCAATGAGTGGCCGTACTACAGCGCGAACCCCGGGGAGATCGTCAAGGTTTGGAACGGCGGTATCGGTATCTTCGGTGCCGTGGTTGGGGCAATGTTCGGACTTGCGCTGTACGTGTGGTGGGCGAACCGTTCTCGCTCGGGGCGCCGTGGAGCACCTCGGTTGCGCGTGCTGCGCTGGCTGGATATCGGGGCACCGGCGTTCCTGGTGGGGCAGGCGATTGGCCGCTGGGGAAACTTCTTCAACCAGGAGCTGTACGGACCTCCGACTGATCTACCCTGGGGTATCCCCATCGATGAGGCGCACCGTCCTCTGGCGTATCTGAGTGAGACGCATTTCCAACCGCTTTTTCTGTATGAATCGATTCTCAGCGCTATCGGTGTGGCGGTGTTGTTGTACCTGGGGCGGCGTTTCGCGAGGCGGATGATTGTGGGCGACATGATGCTGCTCTACTTCATATGGTACGGCGCTGAGCGCTTCGGGCTGGAGTTCCTGCGCAGCGGGAACTGGAGGGTAGGGGCGATCCCGACCGCTCAGATTGTTGGCATCCTGCTGATCACGATTAGCGTGAGCTTGCTGGTGTGGCGGCACAAACGCAGACACGCGACGGAGTTGCCAGGAGACGAGGCGCGGCCACGAGGGCCGTCACGGACGGCGGAGCGCAGGAGGCGCCGGCGATCAGAGCCGCAGAGCAATGGCTGAGCCGACACGCATCTTGGTGACCGGTGGGGCGGGGTTCATCGGCTCACATGTTGTCGATGCGCTGATCGAGCGGGGCCATGCCGTTGGTATCGTGGATTCGCTGGTAACGGGTAGCCGAGACAATCTCAATTCGGGTGCGGAGTTCTACGAGACAGACATTGGGGACGCCGACGGCTTGCGCCGCGTCTTCGATGCGTTCAAGCCACAGATGGTAGACCACCATGCGGCGCAGATCAGCGTGGCGCTTTCGGTACGTGACCCTGCAGCTGATGCGCTGACGAACGTGGTGGGCTCGTTGAACGTTCTTGAGACGGCGCGCCTTGCCGGGGTAGAACACGTGGTGTTCGCGTCCACGGGCGGGGCGCTGTACGGCGACCCAGAGACGGTGCCCGCTGATGAGGTGACGACGATAGCGCCGCTTTCCCCCTACGGTGCGGCGAAGGCGTCGGTCGAGACGTACCTGCGGATGTACCACTATACGTATGGTTTGTCGTATACGGCGCTGCGCTATGCGAATGTGTTCGGCCCACGCCAGACGCCCGAGGGTGAGGCGGGGGTAATCGCGATCTTCACGAACCTCATGCTGAAGGGCGAGACGCCGGTGATTTTCGGGGATGGCGAGCAGCGGCGCGATTTCGTGTACGTGGGCGACGTGGCGAAGGCGAACGTCGAGGCGATTGAGCGCCGGTTGCAGGGTGCTTACAACGTTGGTACGGGCGTGGCGTCGTCAGTGAACGAGGTTACGCGAGAGCTGACGGCTGCGTGTGGCTTTGGCGGTCGTGTCGAGTACGCGGAGGAGCGTGCAGGCGAGGTCCGCCGAGTCACGTTGGATCCGTCGAAGCTGGTGCGCGAGACGGGGTGGCAGTGGCAGGTCGCGCTTGCGGAGGGCTTGGCCCTGACGGTTGCGCATCAGAAAGCGCGAGCGAATCGACCAGCTTAGGCGTTCCCGACACGCGGGCCTGCGGATAAGCTGGGCAGTAGATCATGAGGAGTTCCTTTCCCATGGACCCACCAGAACTCGTTGATCTGTCTGAGCCCGGCGATTTACCTGAGATCGACCCCGGTCGCGGAGCTGTGATTGCGTGGTTTTCCCGAGGCGGCTTCGGCTCGATGTTGTGGCTGGCCAAGCGCGTGTTGCTCCGTCACGGGTTGGTTGCGCTGATCTACGCGGTGGTGGTCGGCGTGCTGATGTGGCCGATGTTCGGTCCTGGGAGCCCGCCGGGCGTTGATTCACCCACGTTCTTGCACCTGGGGTGGGTGGTCGATCAGGCACTGACCGGGAACCTTGGCTCCATCTTTAACGATCCGTACTGGTACGGCGGCTGGCCGTATGCGGCGGCCTACCCACCCATCGCATACGGGGCGATCGGGTTGCTGTCGGCGGTGAGCCCGCTGCCGATCGAAATCTCGTTCCGGATCTGGACATTTGTGGCTTTTGTTGGAATGGGCCTGACTGTCTACGGCCTCCTTCTCGAATTCCGCGTGCGCAAACCGGTGGCGGCTTGGGGAGGTCTGCTGGCGCTCCTCTCCTACCCGATGTTCGTGTCGCTGGGGATATTCGGTTGGTATTCGACGGTGTTCGCGTTGCCGTTCGGGATCGCGGGCTATGCGACGGCGGAGCGGTCGTTCCGGACGGCGCGACGGCGAGACGCGGTGTGGGCTGGGTTGCTGCTGTCGGCGAGCATGCTCTCGCATCACATGACGGGGTTCGGGTTCGGGATGGCCATGGCGCCGTGGGCGGTGTATCGACTGTGGCCCCGGGGTACGCGGAGCGTGGTGTTCAGGCAACTGGTGACGATCGGTGTGGTGTTCCTGGTAGCGATCCTGCCGTGGTTGATGTTCTTCATACCGCATCTGATTAGCGTGGGGTTTGAGCGGGAGATCGCAGGGAATTGGGATGTGAGCGCCGAGCAGATGGTTCGCCGGTCGCTGGAGCGGTCGTTCTTGGGTAAAGAGGCTTATCCGTCGTATATCGGGCTAATTCACATCCCGCTGGCGATCGCGGGCCTGATGCAAGTGGCGTTTGGGCGGATGCGGGCCGTCGGGCCAGGAATCCTGCTAATGGTGTTCACATGGGTGGCGTTCGGTGCGCCCCCGGTCATCGACATCTACCCGTTCTCCGGGCTCGACGTGGCAAGGTTCATCGTGTTCATGGCGCCGTTCATGGCAGTGATGGGTGCCGTGTTCTTGAACGAGATCATGGATGACCTCTACGTTTTCTTCCACCGCATCCGTCTCTCGCGTCGAGCGGTGTCGGCGCTTGTGGCGGCCGGAGCGCTGGGGCTGTTGGTGATCCCTGCGCAGGACGGACTGCAAGCACGCTGGACGCTAACGCCGGTGCAACGCATCCCCGCCGTGGACGTAGCATTCGAGTGGATCACGGAGAACACGGAGCCGGAGGCGAAGGTCCTGGCAGTTGGCTTTCGCAATTGGGACGACTGGTGGATACCTGAGCAGACGGGGCGCCGCGTGATGGACGGGTGGAACGACGAGGGAGCCAAGGTGTGGCGGTCTGTGCGAGAGGTGCGGCACATGGGTTGGTTTGGCGCGGTGAACAGCCTGCGGCTTTACAACATCATGGACGAGCTCGAGACGAACTACTTGCTCATCTACCACTGGCAACCGCTGGACTCTCCCCACTTGTTCGAAGCGTCGGCGGAGCAGGACCCGTTCCTGTTCACGAGGGCGGCTTCATGGCCGGGGGTGACGTTATTCGAGCGGGTGGACCACCGCTAGCGGTGGCCGAAGGGCCAGATGCGGCGTTTCTTCGGTCGAGGCTCGACGGGCAATGGTGTTTCGCCGTTGACGACGCGAGTTGGGTTCTCGTAGACAAGTAGGTGCGCTGCGTCTTCGCCCACGAGCTTCTCCAAGCGCGGAACGATGTCCCTGGGCCAGGGTTGCCGTAGGCCGTCGGAGGTGTGGGTGTCAGAGGCAACAACGTGAATGGCGCCTTTGCGGAGCAGGTATTCGGCTGTTTGCTTGGGTTCGGAGCCAAATCCCCCGGTGAGACTCATTGCGGTTATCTGGCTGAAGTATCCGCGTTCCACGTATTCAATCACACGCCCCGGGTGATCTTGGAGGGGCACGATGCGTTCGACGTGGGCGAGCAGGATTTTGTGGCCCGCGACCGCGATGTCGAAGAGGGCCGCGTCCGAGTAAGTCGCCCATTGGGTGTAGTCGAATTCAACCAGCGCGGTGTCGGTGCCGTTGATGGTAATGAAGTGGCCCGCGGCCAAGTGCTCGGCAGCATCGGGCATGAGGCGTATCTCCATGCCGGGGACGAGTTCGATGGGGATGGACCGTTCGCTGATAAGGGCCTTGAGCCTGCCGAGTCGGTCATGGAGAACCGTGGGGCCGCCAGCGTCCAAGACGGACAGCGAGTGGGGAGTGGCGACGATCCCGGTGACACCTCGCTGCGCTGATATGTCGATAATACCGATAGCATCTGTGAGCGTTTCGGGGCCGTCGTCTATGTCATGGAGAACGTGGCTATGCGTATCCCAGAGCGAGCGCTGAATTTGGATCATGTTGGCTACTCTACGGTGACGCTTTTTGCTAGGTTCCTCGGTTGGTCTACATCGTTACCCAGCATATCGGCTATGTGGTAGGCGAGGAGCTGGGCGGGGATGGTTGCGACGAGCGGCTCGATGAGCGGCGGCGCTGCCGGGATGTAGAGAGCGTCGTCCACGCACTCGGTGAAACCTGCGTTGCCTGCTGTGGTGATGCCTATGACCTTGCCTGCGCGGGCCCGAACCTCCGAGATGTTCCCCAGCATCTTCTCGTACATGCCGTTGCGCGGAGCAAAGGCGACGACGGGTGTTTCGGGGTCGACGAGGGCGATTGGGCCGTGCTTGAGCTCGGCAGCCGACATGCCCTCGGCGTGGATGTAGCTGATCTCTTTGAGCTTGAGCGCCCCTTCTCTGGCGATGGGTTCGAGGAGGCCACGGCCGATGAAGAGGAATCGACGCGAACGTGCGTACTTGGTGGCGAGGCTGCGGTAGACGTTTTCGTTGACGGCGAGAGTTTCACCCAACAGGCTGGGGAGCTGCGACAGAGCTTGGACGTACTCGGCGCTGGCTGCAGGGGCGATGGTCGCGCGGGCGGCAGCGAGTTTGAGAGCGAGCAGTTGCATGGCGACCATGGAGTTGATGAACGTTTTGCTGGATGCGACGCCTATCTCAGGGCCAGCGTGCATGAGGATGGCGGCCTCGGCTTGGCGGTAGGCCTGGGACCCTTCCACGTTGGTTATGGTGAGGGTGCGCGCGCCTGCGGTCGCGGCCATGTGCATCGCCTCAAGGGTGTCTGCGGTCTCGCCCGATTGGGCGACCGCGATGACCAGCGTGTGGCTGTCGAGAACGGGGTCGCGGTAGCGGAACTCGGCGGAATTCTCGGACGTGGCTGGGATCCGGGCGAGGCCCTCCATGTATCGCGCGCCCACCTGGCCGGCGTGGGCGCTGGTCCCCATGCCTAGGAAGACGACGCGGATGAGGTCTTTGATTGCTTGGTCGTCGAAAGGTAGGTCGACTGTGACTTCATGGGGGGCGAAGGAGAGGCGTCCTCGTAGCGCGCTCATGGCAGTTGCTGGCTGCTCCATGATCTCTTTCAGCATGAAGTGCTTGTAGCCGTTCTTTGGTGCGGAGACAGTGTTGACGGTGATGGTGAGTTTGGCGGGGTCAACGGGTTTGCCGTCGAGGGTCATGATGTCGCAGCCTTCGGGGCTTACGATGGCCATCTCACCGGGCTCTAGGGGAGTGACAGAGGTGGTGTGTGGGATGAGCGCCGGCATGTCACTGGCGATGAACATTTCGTCCTGGCCATGTCCGATTGCGACGCCGCCTGCGTTGCCGATGCGCACGGTGATCATCTCTTCCGGGTGGTCGGCGTGGAGGCATGCGATGGCGTGGGCTCCCCGAAGCTGGCCTGCTGCGACGCGGACGGCTTCCGTGAACGAGAGGCCATCGGCGACGAGCTCTTGGATGAGGTGCGGTATGACTTCGGTGTCAGTGGTGGAGCTGAATAGGTGGCCGTTGGCTATGAGGCGTTCTTTGAGCTCGGCGTAGTTCTCGAGGATGCCGTTGTGGACGACGACGATGGAGCCGGTGCCATCGCGGTGAGGATGGGCGTTGATCAGGTTTGGCTGGCCGTGGGTGGCCCACCGGGTGTGGCCGACGCCGAGTTTGCCGGAGAGAGGGGACTCCGTTGCGGCCGCTATGAGGTTGTCAATTTTGCCTGGGGCCTTGCGCACGCCCAGGGTGCCTGCGGGTGAGAGCACAGCAAGGCCCGCGCTGTCGTAGCCGCGATAGGCGAGGCTGGTGAGGCCGTCGATGATGAGCGGCTGGGCCTCTTGGTATCCCAGGTATCCGAAGATGCCACACATCGCGAACGCAAACCCCTATCTGGCTCTGGAAACTTGGTGACGACAGGGATAGCGTACATGGTCACTCGTTAAAGATACATGGTTGCTCCGTGAGGAGCCCAACGAAGGTTAACGAGGTGCTCGCACTCGATGGGGTTTAGCTTGGTGGAGGCGAGCCCCGCCGGTGCACGGCGTGGCCGCCGAATTGATTGCGCATGGCTGCGAGCATCTTGAACCCGAAGGCGTCCGACTGGCGCGATCGGAAACGCGCCTGAAGGGCGATGGAGATGACGGGTAGCGGTACGGCGAGCTCGACAGATTCCTCGACGGTCCAGCGGCCCTCGCCGGAGTCCTCGACCCAGGGCTCGATGCCTGCGAGTGACGCGTCTTTCTTGAGGGCCCCGGCGGTGAGATCTAGCAGCCACGATCGCACGACGCTACCGTGGCCCCAGAGTTCGGCGATTTGGGCCATGTCCAAGTTGAAGATCTCTTTGGCCCGCATGAGCTCAAACCCTTCGGCGTAGGCTTGCATGAGGCCGTACTCGATGCCGTTGTGGACCATCTTGACGAAGTGACCAGATCCTAGCGGGCCGACGTGGGCGTAGCCATCCTCGCTAGATGGGGCAAGCGTGCGGAAGCAGGGCTCGATCTTGGCTATGGCGTCGTCGTCGCCGCCGACCATGAGACAGTAGCCGTCGTCGAGGCCCCAGATGCCGCCTGAGACGCCAGCGTCGATCATGGTCATGCCGCAACGCTGGAACTCGGCGCCACGGCGCATGGAGTCTTTGTAGTGGGCATTGCCACCGTCGACGACGATATCGCCCTCACCCAAGACTTCCATGAGCGCTGACATCGTGCCTTCGGTCGGATTTCCCGAGGGGACCATGACCCAGATCACTCGGGGCGACGCGAGTTGATCGGTCAGGTGTTCAAGCGAGTCAACGGTTTCGAGGCCATTGGCGGCGGCGTGTTCACGGGTGTCAGGGTCGCGGTCGTAGGCGACGACGCGATGTCCACCACGCGCGAGCCGCGAGGCCATGTTTCCACCCATTCGTCCCAGACCAACCATCCCGATGTCCATGGTGTTCTCCGGTGGCTAAGCTTTTGCTAGCTGGGCTCGTTTGCTTTCGATTCCGGCGAGCAGGTCGGCGTACGACTTGCCGAACGAGGTGAGCCCATCGTTGAGGAGCTTGGTCGTAACGGCATCCAAATCGACGCCAGCGTTAGCGAGAGCGAGTAGGTGATCTCGCCCGCGCTGCTCGGAGCCGCTGAGAGTGTCGGCTGGCGTGCCATGGTCCAAGATAGCGTCGAGGGTCGCAGGCGGCATGGTGTTGACCGTGTCTTTGCCGATGAGTTGATCAATGTAAAGGGTGTCAGGCAGCGCGGGGTCCTTGGTGCTGGTGCTGGCCCAGAGCGGGCGCTGGGGCTGGGCTCCTTTAGCCCTAAGAGCTTGGAAGCGGGCACTGCTGGTCTCACGCAGGAATAGCGCGTATGCCGCTTGGGCGTTGGCGATGGCGGTCTTGCCGGTGAGATTTACGGTGTCGCCGCCTATGGCTCGGAGTTCGGCGTCGACAGCGGTGTCGATGCGGCTGATGAAGAACGATGCGACCGATGCGACGTTGGAGGGATCCTTGCCGGAGGCTATGAGATCTTCGAGGCCGCTCATGTAGGCGTCAATTACTTTTTGGTACATGGCGAGCGAGAAGATGAGCGTGATGTTGACGTTAATCCCTTCGCCGATGAGAGTGCGTACGGCGGATATGCCGGGTTCGGTCGCCGGTACTTTGATCATGACGTTGGGTCGGCGCACGAGAGTGAAGAGGCGTCGAGCTTCAGCCACCGTCTGCTTGCTGCTGTGGGCGAGGGCTGGCGGGACCTCAAGCGACGCGTAGCCGTCGCGTGCCGCGGTGAAGTCGTACACGGCGCGGAGGATGTCCGCGGCGCCCCGGATGTCTTCTACCGCTAGGGTTTCGAACAAATCGATCGCGGAACAACCATCGTCGGGTATCTCGGTCAGCGCGACGTCGTAGTCGGAGCTGGTGGTGATGGCCTTTTCAAAGATGGTGGGGTTGGAGGTGAGTCCGGTGACCCCTTCTTTGACGAGGCCACCCAACTGACCGGTGGTCAGCATCGAGCGCTGGATGTAATCGACCCAGGTCGACTGGCCGAACGCTTGGTTTTGGATGATGTTGTTTGCCATGAGAGCTCCGGTCGTTAATTAGGTGTTGCACTTACCGCTGGTCGCGTCCGGTTGCTATTTGGTCGCTTCGATGGCCATCACTTTGGCGAGACGACGGGCGTGACGAGGCTCGCCACTGAAGCTTGCGCCGAGGAACGCGATGGCGATCTCGCGGGCAAGTTCTATACCTATGATGCGCGCACCCATGCAAAGGACGTTCATGTCGTCGTGTTCGACGCCCTGGTGGGCTGAATAGGTGTCGTGGCACATGGCCGCGCGGATGCCATTCACCTTGGTGGCGGCGATGCTGGCGCCAACGCCGCTACCGCAGACGAGGATCCCTCGCTCGGCGTGCCCAGCGGCGACGGCCCGGGCGACGGCTTCGGCGAAATCAGGGTAATCGTCGTCAGCGTCGTAGGTGTGGGCTCCGACCTCCATGACCTCGACGCCCTGATCGGCGAGGATGATGGCCAATTGGTTCTTGAACTCGAACCCTGCGTGGTCAGTTCCAATCGCGATCTTCACGGTCACTCCCTCGGTCGAATCTACTCGCGAAGGTTGCGGTTCGCACCTTATTAGGTGCGCGGGGGCGCGCGCCGCGCGTTCGCGGCCTTCGATTTTGCTCTCGAACCTTAGCAAACGGGTACGGGGTGTGTAAACGAGCAATCGATCGCTCAAAACGGGTGCGGTCGTTGCGGTGGCCGGAAATAGAGGCTCGTTGATTTACCTGAAAGGAGGGCGTTTGCTACCCTAAGGGAGTTGCTCGGCTCGTCGCCGGTTCAGCGATCTCCGCACGGGATGGCGCCGAAGAGTTTCCAGACAACCTGTGCACCGCGAGGAGTTGTAGCGCCTGCCAACGGGCGACATCAATCGTGCCTATCAATTTCATATGCGTATAACTCGTGCCCTGTCCTTGGTGCTGGTGGCAGCGCTTGGGGCTAGCTGTGGCAGTGGCTCTGGGATCGGTGGCGTGTTCGAGAGCGGACGGACCATCACTCTCGAAGCGTTCGCCGACGTTCAGGTGATCGAAAATGTACCGGCTAGCGTAAAGCGGGTCCGGCCCATCCCCGGTGACCTGACGGCCGCGCGCGGCGGTGTGGCCATCTTCACTGCGTCGGCGCGGGATTCGCAAGGACGCTTGCTAGGCGGACTGCGGTTCCAGTGGCGGATGCACAATCAGGTCGCGGGAACCGTTAGCGAAAATGGCGTGTTCACCGCAGGGAACGTGCCGGGCAATTATCCCGGTGCGCTGGAGGTGATCGCGGTCCAGGAGGTTGGAGGGCAGGAGTTCACCGCCGTGGGACGTGCGTCGGTCCTGGTAACGACGGGATTCACCGATGCGGTTATCGAATCGGTGGTGGTGTTCCCGAGCATCTCGACGGGGCGAGCGGGGGATTTCGTGCCAATGCGTGCGGCGGGTATCGGGGAGCGGGGTGGTTTGATGCAGGACCTTGATCTGTTCTGGCGGGTGACGAAACCGGACGCCGGAACGATCGGTCCGAATGGCGGTTTCATCTTTGGCGACCAACCTGGAACATATCCGGATGCGGTCGAGGTGCAGGCGAGACGGCTAGGCGGGTCTGGCGCTCCGGTTGTAGGGACGGCATCGATTGAGGTGTTGTCTCAAGCGGAGGCGTCCGGTCGAGTACGGGCGTTTATCGGTCCGACAGCAGCGTTCGGCCGTCCCGGAGGACGTGCGCCGCTCGTGTTGTTGACGGTTGATTTCAAGGGGCGACCAGTGCATTCGAAGTCGATCACGTGGGAGATGCTGGACCCGATCGCCGGGAGCGTTAGCGATTCAGGCGTGCTCACGTTTGGGGAGACGCCGGGGGCATATCCGGCTTCGGTCCGGGCAACGGCTACGTTGAGCGGTGATTTCGACGGGCAAACGGCGTCTGCCTTCCTGGATGTCATCGTGCAATCGCCTGCGGTCTTGGGGCCGGTAGGAGTGTCTGGAGATGCCCTGATTTTCCCGCAGTCGGTGCGGCTAGCCACGAATGGAACGATTCGGCTTTCAGTGATGATTTTCGATATTGAGGGTAGGCCGATACCAGCGCCAGATCTGGATTGGAAATACGATGATTCGCTGTTCGCGGTGGATGGCCAGAATCACCTTACGACACAGGCGGTTCCAGGGCGTTATGATAATGCTCTGTCCCTGACAATCGGGGGGCCCGATGGCGCGCCAAAGGTAGTTACAAAATCGGTCACGGTACTGGGCATTCTGACCCGCATCGAAATCACGCCGAAGCGAGCGACACTAGCGGCGGGCGACCCTGTTTTGTTTTCCGCGCAAGCGTTCGATGAGGCGAACAATTTGCTGCGGGATGTGGGTTTTCGGTGGAGCATCGTCGATGGCGCATCGGGGAGCATGAGCACCAGTGGGTTGTACGTTGCTGAGGACGACGCGGGGTTGCATATCGGCGCGGTGAAAGTGAAGGCTTCGCAGAGGGTCACCGACTAGCGCGGCTTGTACCCGCGCCATCTGGCTAGGAGCACTGTACCCTCTGGATCATCCTATGCGAGCCGTCGCACGTTAGCTTGCGTTCTTGGGAGGGCGCCCTGGTCGTCGTCGCTCAGAGTTGGGGGCGACCCAGAAGTACAAGTGTTCTTCGGTTCGTTTGATGATTAGCGCTCGACCGCTCTGCTTTGCGGCGGCACCGAGCCGACGCCGGACGGCGCTCAGGGTTTCACCTGGTCCGGCTGCGAGCTTGCCCGCTTGACCGGCAGGGACCTGTCCGATGATTGCGACGTATTCGCGCAACATCTGCGCACGCCTTCCGGTGGAACTATCGAGTTGCGCTTGTTCCAGCGAAAGAATATCCAATCGGGGCATTTGTTGATCTCCTGGTTCGTGTGTAGACAGCTCGACTTTGAAGGCGAACATCCGGATAGTAATGGTTACATAATAGTCGCTACGCATGGGGCGTTCAATGCTGCTGGATTATCGCGAACGATAGGCCGACCATACTGCGGGCGGTTGGTGTCGGGCTTCCAGCAAGTGGTGGAGCCGGGTATGGGACGGGTTGATGGTGACATACAGGACGCAGTTTCTAGCGGCCTACTTATTGGTATTCCTCCGGCATTTCGGCATCCGAAATATCGAGTATATTGGCTTGGTTTTTTCTTGGCGGTGTCCGGTCACCAGATTTTTCAGTTCGTACAGTTCGTACTCGTTTACGAGTTGACGGGCTCAGGTGGTTGCGCTGGGAGTGCTGGGGGCCGCGAATGCGGCACCGGCGATCCTCCTGGGGGTGATCGGTGGGGTGTTCGCAGACCGCTGGGAGAAGCGTCGCCTGATTATTACGACGCAGGCGGTTGCGGGGAGTGTCGTACTGCTGCTGGCGGTGCTGACATCGATGCGGTTGGTCGAGGTGTGGCATGTGCTGGCGGTTGCGATGGTGGTTAGCGCCGTTGGGGCCTTCGATTCTCCCGCTCGTTCTGCTTACTACCCGAGGCTCATCCCGCAGTCCGCGATGATTAGCGCTGTGGCGTTGAACTCCACGATCTGGCAGTCGACTCGCATCATCGGGCCCGCAGTGGCTGGAGTGATCGTGGGGATGGTCGCCGACGTTGCATTGGATGGGATGGCGCTGGCGCTCTACATTGCCGCGGCGGGGTACGTGGCGATGCTATGGATCAGGATGAACGCGGAGGGTGGATCCAATGGCAACCCACTGCGGGACTTGATCGATGGTCTGAAGTACATATGCGGGAACCCTGACCTCTTCACGCTAATCATGCTGGCGTTCGCGTCGGCGCTGTTCGGATGGTCGTATGTGGTGCTGATGCCGGTGATCGCGCAGGACATCCTGGGAGTAGGGAAGGATGGGCAGGGTGCCCTGCTGGCTGCTGCCGGCGTGGGTGCGACGGTGATAACGGTAACGTTGGCCGTAATCAACGCGCCGTTGTTGCAGCGGCGGGGGTCGTTCGTGATCGGCGGGTCGATCAGCAATGGCCTTTTGATCATCGGCTTCGCGCTGACGGCAGACTTGGTGGGGTCGTTTCCGCTGGCGTTGGCGTTCATGTTCTGCCTCGGTCTGACGCAGATCGTTTATACGACAGGGACGATGGGCTCGATCCAACTGACGATCTCGGATGGGATGCGTGGCCGAGTGCTAGGTGTTTACGGTATCGTGTGGGGTATCCAGCCGCTGTCAGGCACGCTTGTTGCGCTCGTCGGCAGGTTCGTCGGGGTTCCCGTCGCCGTGGCGTTGGGATGCGTTGCGTTGATTATATCGGCGGTGGTGGCGGTGGTGCTGAACCCCAGCAATCCGCTTTCTCAAGATCGATGACCAAGCTGAGGATCGCTAGATTGGGGGTTGAGAGGCCTTTGAGCACCCGTTCTTCTTCACAGACTGTAGATGCCCACGTTCGAATCGTTCCTGGGGCCGATCGCGCGTCCTGGGAGGGGTACAAAACGTCGATGGAGCCTAATGGCGTTGGCCAGGCGGTCCTGGTTGGATCACCTGATTTCGTTGCGTCGCAAACGCTGCTGGAGTTGGCGGTCGCCGATGAGGTAGCCGCAGCCGCTGCGTGGGTGAATGTGACGACTAAGGATGTCGCTGAACGGCTGGATAGTTTGATGGTGTCGCCGAAGTTCCGAAGCGTGGCCCTGCCGGTGGGGCGTGAGGCGGACAACCATTGGTTGGTGCAGCCGGACACGCTACGTGGATTGCGGTTGGTGGCGAAGCGTGGGTTGTGCGTTGACGTGGAAATCGAGCCTCGCCAGTTGCCGTCGGTGGGGGAGTTGGCGGCGGAGATCCCGGAACTGCGTATCGCGATAGCCCATATAGGGTCGCCGTTCATAGCGCGGAGTGAGCGTGAGCCGTGGGGCGTTCACATGCTGAATGTTGCTCCACACAAGAACGTGTACGCGAAGATGTCGGGCTTGGTGGCGTTGGACGTTCAGCCCTGGAGCGTGGCGCACCAGCGATTGTTCGTGGAGTCGATGGTACGTATGTTTGGCTACGATCGTTTGATGTTCGGGAGCGATTGGCCGGGCCACGTGGAGTTCGCGACGTACGAGCAGGTGCGCGGTGCGGCGGCGTTGGCGGCCGGTCCGATGACGGATGCTCAGCAAGAGCGATTGTTCGGCGGGACGGCGCGCGCTTTCTACGGGCTTTCGTAGGACCGTTGCCAGCGACCTCGGCAGGTCGTGCGTCCCCCGCTTGGTAGCTTTGTCCCCGTTTCGCATGCGAGTTGTTACAAATCCGTTACGGTATGGGCTGAGAGGACCTTGGCCTATTGTGGCGCACGTTTGTGTCCCCTAATCTGTTGCTCATCATCAGTCTTGAAGTTCCGTTTGCCCGCTATGGAGGCGGACGGACTATGGAGGAGGGTACCGTGGCGATACGTGCTGAGTACATCTGGATAGACGGAACCGAGCCCACGCAGAAGATGCGGGCGAAGACCAAAGTTATGAAGGACGCTTCCAACTTACCGATCTGGGGCTTCGACGGTTCGAGCACCAACCAGGCTCCCGGTGACGCTTCCGACTGCGTGTTGCAGCCTGTGTTCTCCTGCCTTGACCCGATCCGCGGTGGCGACAACATTTTGGTGCTGTGCGAGGTCCTGTACACGGATATGACGCCCCACGTGACGAATGCACGGGCGGCGACGCGTGAGTGGGCCGAGAAGCATGCTGACAAAGAGTTCCTGTTTGGGATCGAGCAAGAGTACACGTTCTTCCAGGGCGCCCGGCCTTTGGGGTTCCCGACGGATGGTGGTTTCCCGGCTCCCCAGGGTGGCTACTACTGTGGCGTGGGCGCGGACGAGGTGTTCGGTCGCGACGTTGTTGAGGCCCATCTCGAAGCCTGCTTGGACGCGGGTTTGCACATCTCCGGCATCAACGCCGAGGTGATGCCGGGCCAGTGGGAGTTCCAGGTGGGGCCGGTGGGGCCGCTTGAGGTTTCCGACGAACTGTGGATGGCGCGATACCTGCTGTACAGGATCGGTGAAGAATTCGAGGTCAGCGCGACGCTGTACCCGAAGCCGGTGCGTGGCGACTGGAACGGCGCTGGCGCACACACGAACTTCTCCACGAAAGCGATGCGCGAGAGCTACCAGCCGAACATTGACGCGGCCGAGGCGCTGGGCACGAAGACTGAGGAGCACATTGCGGTCTACGGCTTCGGCATCGAGGAACGGTTGACTGGCCTGCATGAGACGGCGTCTTACAAGGAGTTCTCCTACGGCGTTTCCGACCGCGGCGCGTCGGTGCGTATCCCGTGGCAGGTTGAGAAGGACGGCAAGGGTTACATCGAGGACCGCCGCCCCAACGCCAACATGGATCCGTACAAGGTGACGGCACGGATCGTTGAGACGGTTGGCGACGCTGCTAAATAGCGGGTAAACTGACCCTACACATTTAGAGAGCGCCGGGGCGATTGTCCCGGCGCTTCCGTGTGTGCGTGGCACGCACACGAGTGAGGTGGCAGAGGATGGGCACGCATGGGCAGGCAGGATGGCTCGGTCGGGTAGGGATAGGCTTGGCGCTTATGGTGTTGCTCGCGGGGTGTGGTGGAGATGACGTTCCCACGAACCCGCCAGCGGCGACTTCGACGCCAATACCAACAGCAACAGCAACAGCAACAGCAACAGGAGCGGGAAAAGTGACACAGCAATACAGCGCCGCCCCAGCGATGACATTGGACACGACGCACTCTTACAAGGCGGTCTTCAAGACGGTGAAGGGCGACATCACTGTTGAGTTGTTCGCGGACAAGACTCCGATCACGGTCAACAATTTCGTGTTCTTGGCGCGCGAAGGGTATTACGACAACACGGTATTCCACCGCGTGATTCCCGACTTCATGGTGCAGGGTGGAGACCCGACGGGCACCGGCCGAGGTGGCCCTGGGTATCGTTTCCAAGATGAGTTCGACTCGAGCTTGAAGCACGACAAGCCAGGCACCCTGTCCATGGCGAATGCTGGCCCGGGCACGAACGGGAGTCAATTCTTCCTGACCCACGTCCCCACACCACACTTGGATGGACGCCATTCGGTGTTCGGGCATGTGGTCGAGGGCTTGGACGTGCTGATGAGCATCGCGGTCCGTGAACCATCGGACACATCGTTCCCAGGCGATGCGCTGAACACGATCGAGATCGTGGAGTCCGGCAGCTAGTTCGCCGATGGTGACGGTGACCGCAGGATAGACAACGAGAGTTAGGAAAGAAGCGCCCCAGCAGGGGGCGCTTCTTTCGTTAGGTGGGTTGGAACCGTAACTGGGATGGAGCTAGCCGATGAAGGTGCGGCGGAAGCGGAGGAGGTTCTCCTCGACGCTGACGGGCGGGCGTGCGCCGTGGCCGTGCTCTTCGACCTCGGCGACGATGCACCAGGGGCCGTCCTCGCTAATTGCGTGGTCAAGGGCGTCTTCGAATGCCTCAATGGTGGTGACACGCGCGACCTTCGCGATGCCGGATGCGCGTGCGATCTCGGCGAGGTCGGTGCCGGTTGAGGTGTGCGTGGGCTGACCACCAGTCTCTGCCCACTGCTGGTTGTCCATGACGATGTGGACGAGGTTCTTGGGGTTCTGCCGGGCGATGGTGCCGAGCGAGCCCAGGTTCATCAGCAGCGAGCCATCGCCGTCGATGACGTAGACCTTTTTCTCGGGGGCCGCGAGCGCGACGCCGAGTCCAACGGAGGAGACCATGCCCATGGCACCCCAGGTGTAGAAGTTCGCGTCGCGCTGCTGAGCGTGGTAGAGATCAAACGTAGCCGAGCCAAGGTTGGCGATGATCGGCTCGTCGGTTACGCGGTCGAGCAGGGCGCGGATGCCGTCAGGACGTAGCACGTTTGGCTCCTACGAGCTGAGAGTAGAGGAGCACGGCGACGGGCAAACGAGAAGCGAAGGCCAACTCAAGAGCGCCGTCGACATACGGGGTGACGTCGGCTTCGGCTAGCGGTGCATAGTGCGGAATGTTCATGGCATCAAGGAACCCGGGGATCGGGTGCGCCGACGGGATCTGAACGGGGTTGAACTCACCCAGTCCGCCTCGCATGCCAACGAAGATGGGCACGGGAATCTTGTGTGCCTGGGAGAGTTGCGCGAGCGAGTTTATGGTGTTGCCGAAGCCGCTGCTCTGTACGAAGACGGATGCGCGCTTGCCAGCGGCGTAGGCGCCCGCAGCAACGGCGATGGCTTCCTCCTCGCGTGCTACGGGCACAGTGAGGAAGGCGGGGTCCTGCTCAAGCTTGCTCAGCACCTGCCAGCCGATGGCGTCAGGTACGTAGGGTATAAGCCAGACATCATGGGATTTCAGGCTTTCAACGATTGCGTCAGTCCAGTGCATTGCGGCGGCATTGTGCCATATGGCGCGCTATCTGGCACCTAGGGAAACCCTTGGCATCTGGGCTGTGCCGATCTGGTAACAGGCCGTGTCATCTGACCCTTGTGGCGTGGGCACGGCGGTGCTTAGCATTCCGGCCATGCCTGAAATCCCCGTGCCGGTGAACCCCGACGATCTCCCTACATCCATAGAAACTGCAGACCTGATTAATGGAGCGCTGCACTCCGTGTTCGGTTTCGGTTCCCTGCGCCCCCTGCAAGCCGAAGTTATCAACGCAATCATGGACGGGCGTGATACGTTCGTGCTGATGCCGACGGGCGGGGGGAAGTCGCTCTGCTATCAGTTGCCCGCAGTGCTCATGTCGGGCGTTACGGTGGTGGTCTCGCCTCTGATCGCACTGATGAAGGACCAAGTCGACAAGCTGGTGGCAGCAGGCGTGGCGGCGACGTTCATCAACAGTTCGTTGGACTATGAGGAGGCGCGGCGCAGGCAGGCCGACGTGGTGGCGGGCAAGGTGAAGCTGCTATACGTGGCTCCTGAGCGATTGATGATGCCGGTGTTTCTGTCGATGCTGGCGCATGTGGATGTGGGTCTGTTCGCAATCGACGAGGCGCACTGCATCTCTGAGTGGGGACATGATTTCCGGCCGGAATACCGAGCACTGAGCGAGCTCCGCATGAGGTTTCCGTCCGTGCCAATCGCGGCGTTCACCGCTACGGCTACCCCTGGCGTGCAGCGCGACATTCGCGCGCAGTTGGCGCTGCGAGATCCGGTGAGCGTTCGCGGCAACTTGGACAGGCCGAACATCCGCTATCAGGTGTGGCCCAAGCGCGACTCGTACCGATCACTTATGGGATTCCTGAGGACGAAGCCTGGTGAGTCGGGGATCATCTACGTGCAGTCGCGTGCGACCGCGGATGGGATCGCCGAGCGATTGCGTCGAGACGGTGTTCGCGCGCTGTCGTATCACGCGGGCATGGACGGCGACGAGCGCCACGCGCGGCAGGACGCCTTCCTCAAGGACCAGGCGGCGGTGATGGTGGCGACCATCGCGTTCGGCATGGGGATCGACAAGCCTGACATCCGTTTCGTGGTGCATCTGGACCTACCGAAGAACCTGGAGGGCTATTACCAGGAGAGTGGTCGCGCGGGCCGGGATGGTCAGGCTGCGGAGGCGTTGCTGTTCTACAGCTACGGGGATGTGATGAAGCACGAGTACTTCATCCAGGAAAAACCGGAGGCGGAGCAGCAGGTCGCACGCCTACAGTTGGGTAAAATGGTGGAGTGGGCGAAGAGCTCTGCTTGCCGCCGGGAGTCGTTGCTGAGGTATTTCAACGAGACGCTAAATATGCGGCCCGATCCATGCTGCGACGCCTGCGAGGCGCCGATGGTAGAGGACTCTGACCACACGGTGGCGGCGCAGATGTTCCTGTCATGCGCGAAGCGTACGGGGGAGCAGTTCGGCGCGGTGTACCTGACGAAGGTGCTCATGGGCGCACGGGATAAGCGGCTGCTGGCTAACTCGCACGACGAGCTGCCGACGTATGGCATCGGGCGGGAAAAGGGTCGTGGGGAATGGGCGCACATCGCGAGCGAGCTGATGGAACGCGGGTATGTGAAGCCCGACCCCGAGCGCGGCAATGGTCTGGGCGTGACACCACTGGGTGAGGGTGTGCTGTTCCAGAAAGAAGAGGTCTGGCTCCCGGTGTGGCGCGACGTTTCCCACGGTGGGCAAGGCAAGCCACGCCCCGTACGCAGGCCGCAGCTGTCGGCGGGCGAGAGCGCCCGCGAGTCAATCGAGATGTTCCGTCGAGGTATCGCGCTGCGGGAGATTGCGTCGACGCGCGGGTACTCGCCGGTGACCATCGAGGGGCACCTGGCGCAGGGAGTGCAGGGCGGCGACCTGGATATCGAGGACCTGGTGGGCAGTGACAAACGGGCTGCTATCGAGGAGGCTTTCCTCCGCTCTGGCCAGTCGGCGCTCAAGCCCGTCAGGGAGGCGCTGGGGGACAGCTTCAGCTACGCCGAGATCAAGTTCGTGCGCGCTGCCATGGGCGGCAAGGTGCCGCTCCCATAAGCGGCGTCATGTGCTCACAAGTGTGGCTGGGTCCTGCGCACGAGTGTCGGGAATGTGCGGTCGCGAAACTGGGGTAACCTGCGGCTCGGTGCTAGCAGTCCTTACCCCGAGACAGCCCGATACACAGGCGTGATGGGCTATGCCACGGTTGCGCGCTTGAGCGCCGACGCCGGTTACGGCAGCGAGCAGCTCGCCTCAGTCGTTGATGACGGCGATGCTTTGGACCTCGACGAGCATCTCGGGACGGGCGAGGCCCACCACGGTGATGAGTGCGCTGCTGGGGTAGTTGTCCTCGAAGAATTCCTTGCGGATCTGCGTGAACTGATTGCCGAAACGGACGTCCGGGATGAAGACGACCATCGTCACCATATTGGCGAGCGCCCCGCTTTCCGCTTCGAGGTTCTCGGCAATCCGGGCGAATGTCTTCCGCGTTTGGCCCACGAAGTCCAGCAGATTGCCATCGTCGTCACGGGAGCCGTCCACATCCGCTCGGTATAGCGTGGTGCCGCCACGAGCCTTGACGACTTTGGAGTAGGACCGTGCCTGCTGCTGGTCGCCCTTTACGTATTCCTTGCGCATGGTGATGCCCTCCTGTTGGGTGGATTGAGGGGGTGGTTTGGGGCGGGAGGATAGGTGTGCGGCGAAGGTCGATTAACGGCGGGCTATAATCGCGCTCGCAGCGTGCAGATGAGACATGGATAGTTCGTGGAGGTAGGAGGGTTAGATGGCACTGGATCCACAGGTACAGGCGTTCCTTGATCGCGAAGCCGGCCATGTGAATGCGGGAACGAAGGCACTGGATGCCCGCGCTGGCGTTCCACCTCCCGAGGTGGCGAGCGTGGTCGATACGACGATTGTGGGCCCTGATAGCAAGGTGCCGGTGCGCATCTACACGCCCATGGGAGTGGGGCCGTTCCCGGTGACGCTGTGGCTGCACGGCGGGGGTTGGGTACGGGGGACGATCACGGAGAATGACGCGACGTGCCGGCACCTGACCGCGGAGGCGGGCTCAATCGTCGTGGCGGTGGATTACCGACTGGCGCCAGGAACGAAATTTCCAGGGCCTGCCGAGGACTGCTACGCCGCAGCGACGTGGGCCGCCGAGAACGCGGCGAGCCTGGGTGGCGATGCGACCCGGGTGGCGATTGCCGGTGCGAGCGCGGGCGGCAACCTTGCCGCGGCGGTGACGCTGATGGCCAAGGATCGCGGCGGGCCATCATTGGCTTATCAGCTGCTGGTGTACCCGGTCACTGACCAGAGGATGGCCACGGAGTCCTACGAGTTGTTCAAAGAGGGGTTCCGGCTCACGGCGGAGAGCATGCATGATTACCAGGATGCGTACCTCAGGGACGAGGCGGACAAGCAGAATCCGTACGCCGCACCGATTCTGTACGAGGACTTCTCGGGCTTGCCACCGGCGCACGTGATTACCGCAGGGCATGACGTGCTGCGAGACGAGGGCGAGGCGTATGCCGCACGGCTGGCTGAGGCCGGCGTGCCGGTGAAGGCGATGCGTTACGAGGGAATGGTCCACACTTTCTTTAACGCAACGGTAGGGCTAGACGGGACGTTCGAGGCGCTGCGTGAAGCTGGCGCTGAGCTCCGCAAGGCGTTCGGGACCGCGTAGCGCTGGATGTCTGATCTGGGAACCGCGCCGAAACCTATCTCCAGGGCCTGGCCGTTCAAGCGGACATTCTATGGGTGGGCTGTGGTTGTGGCGGCGTTCAGCGCGTCATTCGGGGAGGTGCCGGTCTTCGGCCCCATCCTGGGTATCTTCATCAAGCCGATGCAGGAGGAACTGGGATGGTCGCGGGCGACCATCGCTTTGGGCTTCACCATCGGAAGCCTGACGGGTTCGCTGGCGTCAGTGGTCGTTGGCCAGCTGGTGGATAAGTACGGATCGCGGCTGGTTGTCGCGATCGCCGGACTGCTAATCACGAGCGCGCTTGTGGGTATATCGGTGGTCAACGAGCCGTGGCAGTTCTGGGCGATGTTCGGCCTGGGGCGTGCCTCGGCGGTGGCAGGCGTGGAGATAGGGACGTCGGTTGCCGTCGCAAAGTGGTTCTATCGGCGCCGTGCCCGCGCCCTGGGTCTGAAGGGGATCGGGCAGCGCAGCGGCCAGGCGATCATGCCGATGCTGATCTACGCGGTAATGTCCTGTTGGGACTGGCGAATGGCGTTCATGGTGCTCGCTGTGACGACCGCGCTACTGATCGTGCTGCCGTCGTTGATGTATCTGCGCCGTCAGCCCGAGGACTACGGCCTCCTGCCCGATGGTGAGACGCGGGAGATCGGTGGCAGTAGGGGGCCAGGCGCACGCGATGAGGTGCAGTGGTCGTTGCCGGAGGCACGGCGTACGTGGGCGTTCTGGCTGATCGTGCTGTTCACGGTGTGCACGCCGTTCGTGCAGGGCGCGACGAACCTGCACATGGTCATCAACTTCCAGGACCAGGGGATGGCCGATGGCCTGGCTGTGAGCGTGCTGTCGATCTTCGCGGCATCGTCAGCGCTGTCGATGATGCCGGTGAGTCTGCTGCTTGAGCGCATCCACGTCCGTTACGGTGCGATGCTCCAGGCGGTGGTGCTGATCGTGTCGCTGCTGGTGCTGCTGGGGGCGGATACGTACGGGGAGGCAGTCGTGTTCGCGGTGCTGTTCGGCGCGGCGGCTGGTATGCGGAACATCGTGGAAACTCTGCTACTCGCGAACTATTTCGGTCGCGAGTCGCTGGGGGCGATCAAGGGCTTCTCGGCGCCGTTTAGGATCATTAGCCCTATCGGGCCTCTGTTCGCGGGTTTCGTGCGTGACACCACCGGCTCGTACGAAGTGGCGTTCATCACGTTTATAGGCGTGTCGTTCGTGATGCTGTTCGCGATGGTGGCAGCGAAGCCGCCCGTTAAACGGGGCCGTGGGCCGCAGGCCGACGGCGTCGCGGTGAACTTGCCTCCCGCGTAGAATGCGCGCCTACGCTAGCGCTGATCCGACCGGATTACCAGGAGGCTGTTCCGATGGTAGATGCGAAGTTTTTTGAGGTGGCACGGAGCCAACGAGGTATCCGGCGCTACGCGCCGGATACGGTCTCTGAGGATGTGGTGCGCCAGATCATCGAGGCCGCGACGTGGGCGCCGAGTGGCAGCAACCGTCAGCCCTGGCATTTCATCGTGATCCGCGATACGGAGATCAAGCGGCGCTTGGGAACACTGTACCGCGCGGCAATGGCTGCCGCAGGCGGCGCGAAGGCACCGCAGCCGGTGGTGATTGAACCGGGAATCCCGCCGATCTTCTCCGACGATCTGTCGAGCGTACCGGTGGTTATCATGGCCTGCTTGGAGCGGTGGGAGATGCGTGGACGGGCGAACTTGTTGGGGTCGCACATGTTTCCCGCCGTGCAGAACCTGATGCTGGCCGCTGCCGCGTTCGGCTTGGGTACGCGGTTGACGACGATCTGGCAGCACAAGGACGCCGAGGTTCGGGAGCTGTTGGGCATACCGGATAGCGTGGAAACTATGGCGATGATTCCGCTAGGCTATCCCGGAGGTGGGGAGCACCTTGGTGGTGGCGCACGGAAGCCGGTCGATGACGTGATGCACTTCGACCGTTGGTAGTTTTGCGTTAGCGTAAGTCGGCTGAAGCTGATAGTTGACTAAAAACAACTCTGAGTGAGGGATCCTGCCGTATGTTCAGATGCGCCGTGGCGGAGTTTATTGGCACCTTTGGTCTTGTGTTCGCAGGGACGGGAGCCATCGTTATTGACGAGATTTCTCATGGCGAGATTTCCCCCGTGGGAGTGGGTATTGTTTTCGGCCTTGTGGTGGCAGCCATGATTTACGCCATCGGTCACATCTCTGGCGCGCACATCAACCCTGCGGTGACGCTTGGATTTGCGCTCGTGCGCCACTTTCCCTGGCGGCATGTCCCGCTTTACTGGTCGGCGCAACTCGCTGGAGCGGTGGCGGCGAGCATCTTGCTTCGAGCCCTGTTTGGGCCGGTGGCCGAGCTTGGCGCGACTCTGCCATCGGGATTGGCAGTGCAGTCGTTGGGCCTGGAAATCGTGCTCTCGTTCTTTCTGATGTTCGTGATCATGGCCGTGGCCACGGACGTGCGTGCGGTCGGGCATGGGGCCGCAATCGCCATCGGTGCCACCGTGGGCCTGGAGGCGATAATGGGAGGGCCGATCTCTGGTGCCAGCATGAACCCAGCACGGTCTTTTGCACCTGCTCTGGTGGCCTTGGAATTTGCGAGCCACTGGGTATATTGGGTTGGTCCGATGGCAGGCATGGCACTGGCTGCGGCTGCCTATCGCCTGCTCCGTGAGGACCGATCCTCGTCTGATGGTGCCGTCGAGGCTTCGACGTGAACATCCTCTTCGTCTGCGTGCACAATTCCGGGCGCAGCCAGATGGCCGAGGCATTCGCCAAGTGCATGGTCGGGAACGCGCTGGAGGTAGCGTCGGCGGGCACCGTCCCTGGCGGTGAGATGGACCCGACGGTGGTGGCAGCGATGGCTGAGCGAGGCATCGATATCTCTGGAGCGCATCCCAAGCTCATCGAGCAGGCGATGGTCGATACGGCTGATCTGGTGTTCACGATGGGATGCGCGATCGACGAGTCGTGCCCGGCGGCGTTCATTCCGTCCGACGACTGGGGCTTGGATGACCCCGCTAGGCAGCCCATTGAGGTGGTGCGTCAGATACGCGACGAGGTCGAGGCAAAGGTCCGAGCGTTGTTGCAACAAGTGCAGAAGTAGGGATCTCCTGCCCCTGTGTCTACCCCGGAGTTTCGCTCCGGGGTATTGGGCGGTTACATTTGAGCAGGCCCACGCGGTGCTGCTAGCCCACCGCGATGAGTATTTTGGATATCAGCCACCCCAAGATTAGACATATTGGGTAGGTCACCAACCACGCCAGCCCGATACTGCGCGTGACGCCCCAGCGCACGGCTGAGAAGCGCCGGCTCGCACCTACACCCATGATGGTGGAGGCCGAAGTGTGGGTGGTGCTTACCGGCATGCCGATGGACGTGGCGGCCTCGATCACCGCGACAGCGGTAGTGTTCGCGGCGAAGCCGTGGATTGGTTCGAGTCTTGTGACCCGCATCCCAAGGGTTCTTATCACCTTCCAGCCGCCGATGCCGGTACCTAGTCCTATGGTGATTGCGGACACGGCGATCATCCAGAAGGCGATTTCCAACTCTTGCGAAGTGCCTAGCCGGTGCGCCTGGTAGACCACCCAGGCGAGGGCGATGATGCCCATGGCGTTCTGACCGTCATTCCTGCCGTGGCTGAATGAAAGGAACGCGGCGGATAAAATCTGCAGCTTGCTGCCTGTGCCGTTGACGGTCGCGGGGGCGCGCCGTCGCAGTACCCAGAAGAGAAGGATCATCAGCAAAAATCCCCCCACGAATCCGAACAGAGGTGAAAGAGCAAGGGCCAGGAGGACTTTGACCACCACCGCGGTGTTGAGACCGTCCCACCCTGCCACCGCCACGCCCGACCCGACCACTGCGGCGACGAGCGAGTGGCTCACGCTCACGGGGAGCCCCAATCGCGTGGCGAAGAAGACCCAGATAACCGATGCCGCGATGGCGGATAGTACCGCGTATTGAGTCATCAGGTCGGGGTCGATGATGCCTTTGCCAATGGTCTTGGCAACGGCTGTTCCCATCAATGCGCCGGCGAAGTTCAGCGTCGCGCCCATGATGATGGCCGTCACCGGGGAGAGCGCACGGGTAGAGATCACGGTCGCCACCGCGTTGGCGGCGTCGTTCATGCCGTTCGCGTACGCGTACGCGAGCGCGAGTCCGATACTGATTACTAGAATGACGAGCTCGAGCTCAGGCATGTTTGAGAACGATCGCTTCGATTACGTTCGCCGCGTCTTCGGCCCGGTCAGTGGCCGATTCCAGCAGTGCGTATATCTCTCGCCACTTGATGATCTCGATGGGGTCCTTCTCGTTTGCGAATAACTCTCCGACTGCTTTGGACGCGATGCCGTCCGCTTCGTTCTCCAGGCGGTTGAGCTCCACCGTCAGCGGTAGTAGGTCGCGGAGCTTGCCTCCGCGGGCCTTCAGTATGTCGCCAGCATGTTCGAGCACCACTCCACAGGCGTCGATGATACGTGCGAGTTCGACGGCTCGGGGGGTCGGGGCCGTGACGTGGTACTCAAGCATCGTCCGGGCGACCTCTTCTGCCACGTCCACCACATCGTCCAGCCGTGCGCCCAGTTCCGCGATGTCCTCGCGGTCGAACGGCGTCACAAACGTGCGGTGCAGGTTGATCATGATCTGATGAATAACGTGATCACCCACCTCCTCTAGCCGTTTTATCTCGGTCGCTTTCTCCTCCAAGTTCTCGTAGTGCTCCATGAAATCAACCAGCGCGGTGGTTGTCTCATGGAGGTTTCTGACGCTGCTCCGTATCAGACCGAAGAACCGGTCCTCTCTCGGAGTCAGCAACTGAGGTATGAAGTTCGACAATCGCATAGTTACTTCCCTCCTTTTGAGGTCATTGTGGATAGTGGGCGAAAAAAGGGGCTAAAAAAACTCTTCCGAATGAGGGAAGAGTTTTTTTAGCAGTGGCAGAAACGGTAGGTGGGAGGGAAGGTGGTTGGTACATCTAGTATGTAAGATACCAGCCTCTTGGCACCGACGTCTAGCGTCATTTCAGTTCGCAGGCGTATTCACAATTCGATCCAGCGCGCGACCAACGTAGCTGAGCGCGTCATTTACTCCGTGACGGGGGAGATGAGGGAGAAGAACGCCCGCAACTACTAGCGGCATTGACCATACTCGGCCACGGCGTCCCGCACGACAGTCGCCGTTTTCGTGCCATCGGTGCGCAATACCTGCCGCCTAGGCTAGCGTGGTGGTACTCGAATATGCGGATGGGCTAACGATAGACCCGCTTGCAGGGCGCGGGACCTACCGGTCGCGTTCACTTCTTTGGCGCGCCGCGAGACGGGCCTACTGGTGCTGCCCATTGCGGCGGCAGACTGGGTGGTGACGCGGGAGGAGATCGTCGAGCGGGTGTGGGAGGATACTCATTGCGGGGTGCGAACCGTGGACGTGAACGTATACCGGCGGGGCTATCGGTTGGTTGTCAGGCACTGACGTTCATCGATCAGCCGCGTACTCGCGGATGCGCCGGATGAGGTCGCTGGTCGAGATCCCCCGCGTGTAGGGCACGGTCTGGAAGATACCCATAGTCATGGGTACGGCGTAGAGTCGGTCGGCCAGCGCCGGGTCGAAGTCGTCGCCGTGCACCACCAGGTCGATGCGGTGCGCTTCAATCCATTCGCGTGTGATCACCAACGGGGCGTCGGGCACGACGTCGTCCACGAAGCGGCAGCCCCGCACGGACGCGACGCGCTCTTCCATGGTCATGATCGGAGTGCGTTTGTAGCTCGCGACGCCTGCGTCGGAGTGAACACCCACCACGAGGTAGTCGCCCAAGGCGCGAGCCTGCTCAAGGAAACAGACGTGGCCGAAGTGGAAAAGGTCGGCCACCATGTCGACGTAGACTCGGGTCACAGCGGCGACTGTCCTGCCTGGTTGGCCCGTCGGCCCGCCATCAGAGCAGGAGCACATTCGACGGTGTACGCGTTGCCTGAAGATTGGTCTGTCATGCGCGAATGGTACACGGCGGCGGCGGAGGTGGCCTAGGGCGGCCCCCCTTTGCCAACCAGGTGACGGTCGCCGTCGACGTCCACGGGAAGGCGCATGGTTACAGCATTAACGAATGAATACGGGGAAGAGAATCAGACAGCGATGATTAAAACTGATCGCGTTCTTCAATGGCCACCAAGCCTTTGAGATCTGGTAGCCATACGTAAACATTCGCTGGTGATGGCAGAAGCGTGGCTTCGGTAGCCGCAGGCGCTATCGGCTGGCTTGGAGCGCACAAAAAACCTTCTCCGCACTTAGCGGTAGCGAGCGCACACGCACCCCGGTCGCGTCTGCGATGGCGTTGGCGATGGCCGGAGCGGGCATGTTGATGGCCTTGTTGCCGATGCCTCGTACGTTGAACTGGCCATGCCCGACGTTGGAGTCCAGGATGACCGTGGTGAGTGGGGGCATGTCGCCCATCGTCGGAATCTTGTAGTCGATGAGCGACGCTACGGCTACGCGTCCGTCGTCCAGTGGTAGTTCCTCCATGAGGGCGTGTGCGATGCCCTGGTTGATGCCACCGTTGATTTGGCCCTGGAAGCCGATAGGGTTGATGATCTGGCCCGTCTCATGGACGGCTGTGTAGCGTAACAACCGGACCTCGCCTGTTTCAGGGTCGACAGAGACCTCGGCCACGTGAGCGACGAATGACGCGTATTCAGAGTCCCAGGGCTCGTCGGCATCACCGTGCCCTATCACCGGAGCGCCGGTGCGCGCGGCAAGCGCAGCGATGGACACCTGCTTGCCGGTCGTTGCGTGGCGGAGGACGCCGTCTGCGACAATGGAGTCGCCCGACTCCCACCCGAGAAGCTCAGCCGCCAGGCTCTGCAGCTGCTGAACGAGATCGCGGATCGCCAGGGAACCCACGAGTGTGATCATGCGCGCACCACGATCACCACCCAGGCCAGCGTCCGTGGGGCCTTGGGCCGTCGACCATGGCGCGCGGTCGATGTGGTCAAGCGGTACGCCGAGGCCTTCAGCCACCACTTGGGCGAGAGTGGTGTACGTGTCGATTCCCAACCCATAGGTCGGCATGCTGACGGTGATAGTTCCGTCGGCGTTGACCTGTACAGCGGCGTGGGCATCACCACCGATCTCGCCGTGGGCGTCGACGGAGATGCCGCGGCCGATGTTCGCGGGCTTGGGTTCGTGGTAGCCGGAGGCTTGGAGGGCTTGGGCGAGCGATTCCTCCAGGCGGATGGCCTGGGCACCGGCGCCATCCGGCGACCTGGGTGGTACCCAGATTCCCTGGATGACCAGATCGGCCTGTTGGCGGATAAGGTTCTTGAGGCGTAGGTCTTCAGGGGGCATCCCCAGGGCCTTGGCGACTTCATCGATGTGAGATTCGGCAGCGAAGGTGCATTGGAATGGGCCCGGGCCACGCATGTACCCGCAGGCGATGGTGTTGGTGTAGACCTGGTAGGAGTCGATGGTGACGTTGGGTGTACGGTAGGGACCCGTGACGCCAGCGACAAGGAGGCCGCCCGCGCTGGGTACGATGTCGTAGGCGGAGTATGCACCGGTGGCAAAGTGCGCCTCAACCTCCCAGGCGGTTAGGGTCCCGTCGCGCTTGGCGCCCGCTTTGATGTGGATGATGGACGGATTGCGCGGGTGCATGGCGGTGAGTTCCTCGGCGTAATCCGCCAGGAATCGCACACTGCGTCCTGTGCGCTTGGCCAGGAGGTAACAGATGGCCGCCTCGGTGCCGTCGGTCTTGCCACCGTAGGAGCCGCCTAGCAGCGAGAAGTTGAGCACCACCTGCTCCGGCATCAGTCCAAGCACACGGGCGAGCTCGGTGTGGTTGATGCCGGGAGTGCCGCTCGCGAGCCAGACCTGCGCTGTGCCGTTCGCGTCAAGGGACACCAGGCAGGTGTGCGGCTCGAAGTACAACTGGTGAATCAGCGGCGTCTCGTAGGTGCGTTCTACGATCACGTCTGCTTCGGCGAAGCCTGCGGTAGTATCGCCCGCCGCGTACGTTATGTGGCCGTAGGCGTTGGATGGCGTGGGTAGGGTCTCGACGCCATCGTAGGAGTTGAAGTCGGGGTGGATGATGGGCGCGCCCGGCGCCAGAGCGTCAACCGCCGACAGCATGGGCGTCAGTTCTTCATAGTCGACCTCGATGAGCATGAGCGCGGCGGCGGCGATGTCCGGGTCGTCCGCGCACACAGCGGCGACGCGCTCGCCCGCGAATCTCACTTCGTCCCACGCCAGTAGCGGCTCGTCACGGTAGCCGATGCCTGTGCGCATGCCGCGAACGTCTTCGCCAGTGAGGACCGCGTGGACGCCGGGTAGGGCGGACGCTTTGGTGGTATCGATACGTAGGATGTGCGCGCGCGGGTAAGGGCTCCGCAGCAGTTTGGTCCACAGTGCGGAGTGCTCGTGGGCGTCCATCGCGTACTTGGCGGCGCCAGATACTTTTTCTGGACCTTCCACGCTTTTGGTCGGACGCCCGATGAACCTGTGTGTAGCCATAGAGGGGGTACTGTAGCAGGTGCTGGGCTGCGATGAAGGCGATGGTTGAGGACGGCCGCGAGCCCGTATCATTTCCCAAGGCCCTTTGCCTTCAGGTCACCTCATGTCATCTCTGTCCGTTGTCCTCGTCGGTGGCGCAGGTCCGCCAGCTCCACTTGAGTTTGCTTCGCTGATTGCCGCGCTTGATCCAACAAGACCAGTGGTGCCAGTGGATATGGTGGCGTTCCATGGCTGGCAGCCAGTTCCAGATTTTTCGATGGCCACGGAGACGACCGCGTTGCTCCGGTCGATGGACGAGGCCGGAACCGCTCGTGGTCACATGGTTGGCTACTCGGGTGGCGCAGCGGTGGTGCTGGCAGTTGCCTGCGCATATCCGGAGTGCGTTGCTTCCCTTACGCTAGAGGAGGTGGCATGGATAGGATCGGATGGAGCGACTGCGCTTGAGACCAGCTTCTGGAGCGACCTTGCGGTTGCCATGGCACTGCCATCTTACGAGGCGTTGTTGCGCTTCCGCGACCTGATGGTGCGGCCAGAGGCGCGCGGCTCGCTGCCGCCGGTGACGAAGGACGCTCCGTGGATTGATAGCATGGTGGATGGCGTACGCGCGTCAATGGGGGCGTTCGCGGGCGCGGAAGTTGACTGGGCAACGCTTCAGGGGGCGGACTTCCCCATCTATGCGGCGGTGGGCAGCCTGAGCAATCCGGTATTTGAGCTACGGTCGCGACGGTTGGCCGAGCGTGTGCCGCGTGCGACGGTCGAGGTTTTTCAGGGAATGCACCACGTGGCACCACCGCACCGGCGTGCCGCCGAGGAGTGGGCCGGTACGCTGGAAGCGATGTGGACGCGGGCGGAGTAATGGGTTTGCCGAATGAGAGGACGTACTACTTCACGGAACCGTTGCTGACGATCCCCTCTAGGATATTGGCGGTTGCGCCGACCAGGAGTTCGGCTGTCCATGAAGGACGATCCTCCCTGGACTGGGGCCAACCTGCCACGAGCAGTGCGAACTCCTGTTGCATGTTTTCATTCGCACGACGCGTGGGCAGCTCGCCAATCAGTTCCTTGATGCGCTCGTTGAATGGTGCGTGGCGCAAGAACCGTGCCGCGTCGACCGTCCGTGGCAGTTTGCCATCGACGCTTTCCTGCAGGATGAGCTGGTCTGCGAGGTTGAGCAATATGCGCCGTGGGGCGCCGGTATAGCCTTGAGTCTCGGCGGGCCGGGCTGTCTGGTGGTAGCCCGAGCTTTTGCCATGCGGCGACTGTAAGCGCTCTCCTTTAGTAGGGAAACCGATGGGTTGCGATGAGGTTGCGGTTTGGATGCCGAGTTATCGGCTACGGGATTCCGCCGAGTTGTCTGTCCAGCGATTCGGCGTCCGCCGTCGAGAGGTTGAAGTAGGAGGCGTCCGGGTGGTGGAACACTAGGGCGCTCACCGATGCTTCGGGATCCATCATGAACTCTTCGGTGAGTTGGACCCCGATGTGCTGATCAGGGTGGAGCAGTTCCCAGAGTCCCGCTTGGTCTTCGAGGCGAGGGCAGGCGGGGTAGCCGAAGGAGTAACGCTTGCCGTGGTACTTGGCTTTAAATAGGTCCAGTACCTCAGTGCCAGGGGCATCAGCGAAGCCCCACATGGCGCGCATGCGTTGGTGGAGTAGCTCTGCGAGCGCTTCCGCGCCCTCGATCGCGAGCGACTGCAGGATGTGCGACGCTAGGTAGTCGCCATCGCGATTCCACTGATTGGCAAGCTCACGGATCCCTGGGCCAACCGACGTCACGAACGTGCCGAGGTAGTCGGGTGTTTCTCCGCTCAAGGGTTGGAGGTAGTCGGCCAGGCACCGGTGGTCGTTCTGGGACTGGCGTCCGAAGTGGAAGCGCTGTAGCTCTCCTTTGCCGTCCGGGGATAGGATGACGACGTCGTTGCCGTCGGACGCCGCACGGTAGAACCGGTAGACGGCGCTGGCTTGGATGTCGCTGCGTTCGAGCATGACGGTCTCAATCGTGCGGACCCTGCGGTGGAGGTCAACGGCCTTCTGCTCGCCTGCCGCAAGGGCCTCCGTGAAACGGCCTCGATAGCCCAGGTGACGCACGTAGAGCATCTGAGGGTTGATGTAGGGGAACAGCTCCGTGAGATCGAAGCTGCGGAGGACGTGGTTGTTGAGGTCTGGCGGCCGTGGTGGTGAGGCGACCGTAGCGATGGTGCGCGCGCTGACGGCGACGGACGTCGAGTCTGCCGCGGGTCGAGGGGAGGCTTCAGCCTCCCTGAGCGCCGCCGCTTCCTTAGCCAGCGTGATTGTGAGCGCGGCGCGTTCCTCGTCGTCGACGATGCGCCTGGCCAGCGCCAGGCCACTCATGGCGTCGCGTGCGTAGGCCACGAGGCCATCGTACTCAGGCGCGATGCGCAGGCGGGTGAACCGGTTGGTGAGCGCCGCGCCACCCACGAGAACTGGACAAACGATGCCTGCGGCTTTCAGGTCGCGCACGGAATCTACCATCATCTGCGCGGACTTCACGAGGAGGCCGGAGAGGCCGATGATGTCAGGTTGGTGCTCGTTGTGGGCGTCGATGAGCTGTTGAGGCAGCACTTTGATGCCGAGGTTGATGACCTTGTATCCGTTGTTGGAGAGGATGATGTCCACGAGATTCTTGCCGATGTCATGGACGTCACCCTTGACAGTGGCCAGGAGCATGCTGCCTCTGACGGCAGTCTCACCGCTCTCCATGTGAGGTTCGAGGCGCGCGACGGCAGCCTTCATGGCCTCGGCGGACTCGAGGACCTCCGCGACGATGAGCTCGTTGTTGCCGAAGAGACGGCCGACCTCGTCCATGCCGGCCATGAGTGGGCCGTTGACGATATCCAGTGGGGCCATGACTTTGAGCATCTCGTCCAAGTCATCGAAGAGGCCTTCCTTGGAGCCTTCGACGATGCAGGCGGAGATGCGTTTTTCTGGGGGAAGATTCATGTCCCGCGTGGCGGATTTGTCGATTTTGCGCTCGCGGAAGTGCGCCGCGAAGTCTGCGATGGGCGCTTCGCCTTGCCACCAGATGAGATCTTCGGTGAGCTTCCGCTCCTCGCTAGGGATCGAAGCGTAGCGCATCATCCGCTCGGAGTTGACGATGGCCATGTCGAGGCCTGCCTGAACGCAGTGGTACAGGAAGACGGAATTCAGCACTTCACGGCCAGCTGGGGGCAGCCCGAACGAGACGTTGGATATCCCGAGAATGGTCTTGGTCGCAGGCATCGCCTGCTTGATGAGGCGTACGCCCTCGATCGTCTCGACCCCCGAGCCCGTGTAGTTCCGGTCACCTGTGCCAACGGGGAATACGAGCGGGTCGAAGATGATGTCTTCAGGCGGGACGCCGTATTTGGTGGTGAGCAGGTCATACGAGCGTTGGGCAACCTCCAGCTTGCGCTCGCGGGTGATGGCCTGCGCTTGGTCGGGGTCGTCGTCGATGCAGCCGACGATGAGCGCTGCACCATAGCGGCGGGCGATGGGTACGACCCTATCGAAGCGCGCTTCACCGTCCTCCAGGTTGATGGAATTTATGATGCACTTGCCTGGGGTGCGTTTGAGGGCCTCTTCCAGGACAACGGGGTCGGTGGTGTCTATGACCAGCGGCGCCTTGATCTTGCGCGTAAGCCTCTCGATGAACGCGATGATGTCGGTGGCTTCGTCGCGGTCGGGGTCCTGGAGGCAGACGTCAAGGATGTGGGCGCCGTTCCGCACCTGGAGCCGGCCTATCTCGGCGGCTTCCTCGAACTTGCCTTCCTTGATGAGTCGTTTGAATTGACGGCTGCCCAGGACGTTGGTTCGCTCTCCCACGATGATAGGGCGCTTCTCGTCGCTGATGACCAGCGATTCGAGTCCCGAAACGGCAGTCTCGTCGCGTGGCGTTGAGTCATGGGGGTGCTTGCCCTGTACCGCCGCGACGATGTGGCGTACGTGTTCGCCCGTGGTGCCGCAACACCCACCGATGACGTTCACCCAACCCTCATTAGCGAAGGAAGTGAGCGTGCGGGAGATCATCTCCGGCGTCTCGTGGTAGTGACCGTTCTCGTCGGGTAACCCGGCGTTGGGGATGGCCGCGACGGGGAACCGCGCGATGCCCGCCAACGTGCGGATATGGTCACGCATGAATTCGGGCCCGGTGGCGCAGTTCATGCCCATCCACAGCAGGTCACGGTGAGCCACGGAGTCGTAGAACGCCTCGATGTCCTGACCACCAAGGGTGGTGCCCATGGCCTCGATCGTGGCTTGGATCGCGACTGGGATCTCGAACCCGGTCTCCGCACGCGCCCGGTCAATCCCTTCTAGGGCAGCTTTGACGTTCAGGGAGTCTTGGCTGGTCTCAAGGAGAAGAAGGTCGGCGCCACCGTTGATGAGGCCGACGGCCTGTACACGGTAGTGTTCGGCGAGGTCGTCCCACGTCACTCCGCCGGTCACGGAGATGGCCTTGGTGGTCGGGCCCATTGAGCCAGCCACGAAGCGTGGTGCGTCGTCGGTTGAATACTCGTCGGCGCACTCGCGGGCGATGCTGGCTGCGGCCTCGCTGATCTCCAGCGCCCGGTCGGCGAGGCCATACTCAGCGAGGACAAGGGGCGTGCTGCCGAATGAGTTGGACTCGATCACATCGGAGCCTGCTTGGAGGAAGGATCGATGGATACCCCTGATCGCATGGGGATTGGTGATGTTGAGGAACTCGTTGCAGCCCTCGTACTCGGCGCCACCGAAGTCGTCCGCGTTCAATTCTAAGTCCTGGATGCTGGTGCCCATGCCGCCGTCTAGTACGACGATGCGGGAGGCGATGACGGCGCGGAGCAGCCGGACGCGAGTTTCCCTGTCCATGGATGTCCTTCGTTCAGCTGAGGAGTGCGGCGGCTAGGGGGCATGCGACACACGGGCCCCCCCTAGTGTAACGTCCCTGTGGCGGCGCTTGTTAGAGTGCGCGCTGCTCTTTGCTCTCTGCTCGCGAGTTCGCTAGCGGGCGTGGAAGGCAGCGACCGCTTCGCTCTCGTTACGCTTCGCGATGGAATGCTGTACGCAGCTCGGCGGCGCCTTCGCTCCAATCGGCCTCGCTGCGCAGGATGAGTCAGCCGCTTCAGGTGCCATGGACGCCCGGCTTGTCACCTCAACGCCACCTAGACTGGCGATACAAGAATTCCCTCGGGCTTTCTCATAGCACTGTAAGCCAAGCCGGACGTACCCGGTGTCGCTCTGGGGTGCCGGGCGGGACTCCCCGTGGACCTGGTTTGACTCTCCCTACGCCGACGCCTAGAATCATTTGAGATGTTTTGCACAAACGAATGTTGTTGTCCATGTACGAGGGAGCCGCTAGCTCTTCGGACGCTGCCTGACGCCTGCTGACAGACGCACATCGATTCCACGGAGTAACCAAGCCCCCCCAACAGCGTGTTGAGGGGGCTTTTTCTTGCCCGGCTAGATTCCGGTCGCGCAAGCAAGCAAGAGTAAGAAGGAGCAACCGCATGGCGGTACCCGAGTCTGAACGGTTGAGCCCAGAGGAGCTGGTGGCACTGAACGAGCGCTTCGGTCAGGCCACGCCTGAAGAGGTGCTGACGTGGGTGAACGGGCGCTTTGGCGTAGGGGCTGTGCAGATGTCCAGCTTCGGGCTCGAAGACGTGGCGTTGTTCGACATGTTCTGGCGGGTCAACCCAGAGGCACGGCTCGCCACGCTCGACACCTGGAGGCTGCCCACGCCGACCTACACGGTGATGGACCAGACCCGCCTGCGCTACAAGACGCGCATCGAGGCGCACCATCCCGACCCAGAGGCGGTGGCAGCCATGGTGGCAGAGCAGGGGTTCAACCTCTTCTACCGTGGACGGGCGAATCGAGTCACCTGCTGTCACATTCGGAAGGTGGAGCCGTTGGAGCGGGCGCTGGCTTCCATCGACGCTTGGGTCACGGGTCTGCGCCGCGACCAGGGTATGGAGCGCGGCAGCATCGCAATCGTTGAGTGGGACGCGACGCACGCCAACTACAAGGTCAACCCGCTGGCTAACTGGAGCTTCGAGCAGGTGCGCCACTACGTGGACGAGCACTCGGTGCCGTACAACGAGTTGCACGACCAAGGTTATCCGTCTATCGGGTGCGCTCCCTGCACGCGTTCCGTGGAGTCCGGCGAGGATCCGCGTGCGGGACGCTGGTGGTGGGAGTCCGACCCATCAGCCAAGGAATGCGGGCTCCATATCGTGGTCCCCGCCACACGTTCGACATCATTAGCGTCCGACACACCCGCCAATGGGACGCCTGCCAAGGGGACCCGATGACCGCCCAAACCGTTACCCCACGCGTGCTACCCGAATCCAAGCATCTACGCGATCTTGAGTCGGAGTCACTGCACATCCTCCGCGATGTGGTCGCGGAGTTCGATCGGCCGGGCCTCCTGTTTTCCGGAGGTAAAGACTCCGCAGTACTGCTTCATCTGGCGTTGAAAGCCGTACGGCCAGCGCACTTGCCGTTCCCCCTCGTGCACATTGACACCGGTCACAACTTCCCCGAGCTCCTGGACTTTCGCGACAGAGTGGTGGATCGGTTGGGCCTGGACCTAGTCGTTGGCTCAGTGGGCGATGCCATCGACGGGGGGAGCATCCCCGCACCGGCGGAAGCTAATGGATCCCGCAACCGGCTCCAGACACCGGTGTTGCTGGAGACGGTCCGTAAGGGGAAGTTCACGGCGGTCTTCGGTGGCGCGCGACGTGACGAGGAGCGGGCGCGAGCCAAGGAGCGTGTCTACTCTCTGCGCGACGAGTTTGGCCAGTGGGACCCGCGCAATCAACGCCCTGAGGTGTGGAACCTCTACAACGGGTGCCTCAACCCCGGCCAACACATGCGAGTGTTCCCTATATCCAACTGGACTGAGTTCGACGTGTGGCGTTACATCGCCGAAGAGAGGATCGAACTGCCATCGATCTACTACGCCCACGAACGCGAGGTGTTCGAGCGCGACGGCATGCTCATGGCCCTCTCTCCGCTGATGCAGCCAGGCCCTGGCGAGGCGGTAGTCACCCGCAGCGTCCGCTTCCGTACGGTGGGCGACATGACCTCCACCGCCGCGGTGGCCTCCGAGGCGCGGACACCTGAGGAGGTCATCGCCGAGACGCTGGCCACGCGTATCTCCGAGCGAGGCGCGACCCGCGCAGACGACCGATCCACAGACGCGGCTATGGAAGATCGCAAGCGCGAGGGATACTTCTAGGATGGACCTGCTCCGTATCGCGACCGCTGGTTCTGTGGACGATGGCAAAAGCACTCTTATCGGGCGCCTGCTGTTCGATTCGAAATCGCTTGATGACGACGTGCTCGCCGCCGTAGAGGATGCGAGCAGGCGTCATCATGGCGACTACGTGAACCTTGCCCTCGTCACCGACGGCCTGCGGGCCGAGCGCGAGCAGGGGATTACCATAGACGTGGCCTATCGCTACTTCTCGACACCGCTCCGCAAGTTCATCCTGGCCGACACACCGGGGCACGTGCAGTACACGCGCAATATGGTCACGGGAGCCTCCACCGCCGAGGTGGCCTTGATTATGGTGGATGCACGTAACGGGGTGGTGGAGCAATCTCGACGCCACGCGGTCATCGCGTCACTGCTTGGCATCGATCACATCATAGTTTGTGTTAACAAGATGGATCTGGTGAGCTACGACGAGCGCGTGTACGAGAAGATACGAGCCGAGTTCGCCGCGCTGATGGCCAGGATTGGAGTGCCTGATGTGACGTATATTCCCGTGTCGGCGCTCCACGGCGACAACGTAGTAGAGCCGTCGACGCAGATGTCCTGGTATAACGGCGAGCCGCTTCTGCACCTCTTGGAACGAATCCCGGTGCGCCAGTGTCTCGACTCTCTGCCGCTGCGGCTGCCGGTGCAGTACGTGGTGCGGCCACTCCGCGCCGAGCACCACGACTACCGAGGCTATGCAGGTAGCATCGCTTCTGGCGTGATACGCACGGGCCAACGGGTGCGCCTCTTGCCCTCAGGCCAGGAGAGCGTGGTGACCGCCATCGAGGCACCGTGGGGCCCAGTGGAAGAAGCCCGCGCCCCCGATGCGGTCACCGTCCTCATCGCTGACGACTTGGACATCACGCGGGGCGAGATGCTCTGCGCGCTAGATGATCCGCCCCGGACGACCCAGACGATCGAGGCGATAGTGTGCTGGATGGACGAGCGTAGTGCTCTGTGCCAGGGGGACGTCTACCGTATCAAGCACACGAGCCGTTCCGCCAAGGCTATGGTTACCAGCGTCGACGCGCGGTTCAGCATCGCATCGCTCACGGGAGAGCCTGGTGTTGAATCGCTGGAGCTGAACGAGATCGGGCGGGTGAGCCTCAGGGTCAGCGTGCCCTTGGCGTGCGACGACTACACCCGCAACCGCATCAGCGGCAGTTTTATCCTAATCGACGAGGGCACGAATGCGACTGTGGCTGCGGGAATGATCGGTGAGCCGAACTTCTCGTTCAATCTTCCGGAGCACTAACCCCCGGAGCGTTAGCCTTTCAAGATATCCGAGAGACGCTCGCCGATCATGACGACGGTGACGTTGGTGTTGGCGTGGGTGACTGTGGGCATGATGGATGCGTCGGCCACGTAGAGGTTGTCGAGGCCGTGAACCTTCAGCTTGCTGTCGACGACGGCCATCGGGTCGGAGGCCGGCCCCATCATGCATGTGCCCACACCGTGGTGGTAGCTGTCGTAGGTCGACTGTGCATATTCGGCCCAATCCTCGGCAGGACCCGGTTGCACGAGCGGTCCGTAGAACGGTTTCATCAGGTCTCCCTCGACGAAATCCTGGATAAATTGCATGGCCGTGGTCATCGCTTTGACATCGTCCGGGTGCTGGAGCATGGCGTCTGCGATGATGGGGAGCTCGCGCGGATCGGTGCTGGCGAGGTGTACGCGGCCCCTCGCGCGTTGCTCGATCAGGTTCGCGGCAACGGGCATTAATGGGGCCAATCCCTCGACTACCACAGGCGCGCGCATATAGATATGGAAGTTAGCGTTGGCCAGGGATGGATCGCTCTTGAACAGCAATCGGAACCCTGACACGACCCAGTCGGGATCGAAGCCTGGGTAACCTTCGAACACCATGTTCACAGCGGCATGGTCCTGGTAGTTACCTCCGACGCCTTCCAGCGCGTGAACGACCTTGATGCCGAGCTTCTCTAGCTCGGCAACGGGACCGACGCCCGAAAGCTGAAGGATCTGTGGGCTGTGGTAGACGCCCGCGCTCAGTACCACCGTATCCGCCGCAGCGGTCAGAGTCTCGCCGTCGTGTTGATACACGACCTCATTTACCCTGGTACCGTCAATCGTCAGCGAAACCACGGGGGCATCGGCGATGATGTGCAGGTTGACCCGCTCGCGAGCGGGTCCCAGGTACGCGACCGCTGTTGACTGGCGCAGTCCGTCTTTGACGTTCTGGGCGCCTGGGCCGATGCCCTGAGGATCGGGTACGTTCAGGTCACGACTCATCTCGTATCCCAGGCCTGTTGCTCGGTCAACGAACGCTTCGATGGGGCCAGAGCGGGGGTCATCGAACGAGAACCCACGCTTCACCGTCAGCGGCCCACTGTTCCCATGGTGAGGGCTGTCGCCGAAGTCCTGGTCCGATTCAATGCGGCGAAGCACCGGTAGGGTGGCCTCGTAGGACCATCCCGGATTGCCGAACGACTCCCAGGTGTCCAGGTCATGCTGCGTCGGGCGCACCACGCCCATCATGTTTACGGATGATCCGCCGCCCATGATCCGGCCAGCAAGCGGGTAGTACGTACTGCCGTCGATCTTGCGGGTCGTGGGGTACATGATGACGTAGTCGGACTGCAGGATGGCCCGGTTTCCTCCCGCACCGCTCGCAATTATCTCGGGAAGGGGTAGCGGGTCGGGACCCGCCTCCAGGAGCAACACCTGCCGAGTGGGGTCTTCCGATAAGCGGGCAGCGGCAGTGCACCCTGCTGATCCTCCGCCGATGACGATGACGTCGTAGACACGTTTCTGTTGCTGCATGGATGACCTCCGGGCAGGTGGATTTACGGTGAACGAGGCGAAGGATACTCCCGTTTCGCGTTTCAGGCGCGGAGAGGATTGCCTGGTGCGCCGAGGTGGAGTAGGCTCGCGCCAATCTAGTCAAGTCGTAAAAGGGGATGCCATGGTTATGAAGGGCACTGACATGAAGATCGCGGACACGCCGTCCGAAGGTCTGACGGATTTCCGCATACCTGACGCCTACGAGGATTGGCTCGCCAAAGAGAAAGTCCTTGTCCACACCACGTTCTACATCCCCAACATGCACGAGATTGAGGTCGGTCCGTGGGAGCGCAAGGGTGGTGAGGGAGCGGTGGTGCATATCGACAACAACCACATGCCCAACGATATGCACGTGGTGGACATAAGGCCGAGCGGCAAGTCCGAGCCCGAGCACCACATGTACGAGATCAATTTCTACATCGTCTCCGGCCGAGGCGCGACGACAGTGTGGACGGATGAGAACAAGAAACAGACGTTCGAGTGGGGCGCAGGTGCCTTGTTCACGGTTCCTTTGAATGCGTGGTACCAGCACTTCAACGGAGCTGGCGATGAGAAGGTCCGCTACATCGCGACAACCAATGCACCGCCGATGATGCGCATGTTCAGGGACGAGAATCTCATGTTCAACTGCCCCACGATGTTCGAGTCGCGCTACGGTGGCGGGGAAGACTACTTCTCGGGCAGCGGTACGTTGTACAACAAGCGGATGTGGGAGACGAACTTCATCCCGAACGCGCCCGATATGGCCCTGTTCGGGTGGAAAGAGCGGGGCGCCGGCGGCATCAACGTGATGTTGAACCACATGGGCAAGAACAACATGGGGAACCACATCTCGGAGTTCCCGGTGGGCACCTACAAGAAGGCGCACCGGCACGGGCCCGGGGCGCACTTGGTGCTGTTGAGCGGCGATTCGGGTTTCTCGTTGATCTGGACCAAAGATGACCGTTCTGACATGATCAAGGCCGACTGGCAGGTTGGCTCTATCGTGATCGTTCCGAGCGATGGAACGTACCATCAGCACTTCAACTCAGGCACCAAGCGCGCCCGGTACATGGCCCTCCGCGACGGTGACGGTGGCTTCATGGCGCCGAACCGCATGGTCGGTGGCGATGTGAGTATGAAGGATGGCGGTATCCAGATCGAGTATGAGGATGAGGCCCGCGAGATCCATGAACTGTTCGAGGCTGAGTTGGCCAAGAAGGGAGTTCAGTGCAACATGAAGGCGTTCATCCCGTACTGCACGGGCGAGGCAGGCATCACTGAGGAGCGCTACGCCTAGCGCCGGCCCGGACGACCAAAGGGCGTTCCAGCTAGGGGCTGGTGGCCCCTCCCACTAGAAACTGGCGCTGACCTCCGCAATCCGGGAGGTCAGCGCCGCTTGCTTTCACCCCACACCTAACTGCTGGCTATTCCCCGCGCTTCGCCGCTGCGGCGCCTTGCGCCATGATATCGTCGAGCTGTTCGAGGACGGGGCTGTGGGATCCGGAGGTGCGCAAGTAGACGGCGCCGCGCTGGTGGTCCTGGGTCGGGCCGTAGTCCCAGGCTGAGGGGCCGAGATCTTGGTTCCCGGCGGGATCTCGGAATACGTTGATCGGTTCTCCGCCGTCCTCAACGACCTTCACCTGCTCCTCAAGCATCCGCCGGTACAGAATCAGCCCGCGGTCTGAGTCGCCCAGGCGCTCTCGCGAGCGGTCCATGATCTCGCCCTGGTCGCGCCAGACGACCATGTCCTGTGCGCCGATGTAGTCGGGAACGTCGCTCAGCGGTGCGTCGAAGGTAGGGATGAACGCTTGTTCCGGCACCGGCACGCCGTGGCCGGGCACGTAGGCTTGGTAGATGATGGACCAGGTAGTGGTGTCGTCGACGGGCACGCGGACCTCCATCTGGTAGAGGCCTGGACCACCCAACGTGACGCTGTTAGGGAAGACCAGCGGGTGGCCGTGCTGCCAGTCGAGGGAGCCCTCCGACCCGCCCTTGAAAAGCCGTCGTTTGACGATGCCGTGGTCGTAGGACTCGTACTCCGTCTTGACGTGCTTCCGCATGCCGCGCTTCACCTGCTCCGGCGTGCCGGGCAGGGTGTAGCCGTGACGCTCGATGACGTACTCCCACAGGTAGCCGTGCAGGTGCTCAGCGTGGATGGGGTCGACGGAGTTCTCCATGCACTGAAGCCAGTTGCAGGGAATGGTGGAGACCGCGACGTGCCGAAAGGCGCCTTCAACGACGAGCGGGCGCCAGTTCGGCACGAGTGGCGCAGGCGCGGGACCGAGGTAGGCCCAGATGAGCCCGCCGAGTTCTTCGACGGGATACGAATCCAGCTTAACCTTTGCCGCGAACGTGCTGGAGTCCGGCTCCGAAGGCATGTCGACGCATTGGCCTTTGCTGTCGTAGGTCCAGCCGTGGTAGGCGCAGCGCAGTCCTTCGTCGACGGGGATACCCCACTTGAGGTCGGTGCGCCGATGAGCGCACCGTTGCTCGATGAGGCCAAGCTTGTCCTGGCGGTCCTTAAACAGCGTGAGGGGAACGCCGAGCAGCTTCACCGGCTTGACCGGGTTGTCGTGCAGCTCGCCGGTGGTGGCGATGGGGTGCCAGTAGCGAGCGAGGAGGTTTCCCATGGGAGTACCTAGGGATACACGGGTGATCCGCTCATTCTGTTCGATGGCAAGCATGGCGCTACGTTCTCCTCAGTCGACGTTGTCGCGCATCATCGGATGCCATGGGGTTCCTGTCCAGCGTGGCATGGCGGGTTTCGTTGCCCGGGTACTTTCACGGTGCTTCTGTCAAACCGAACGGAGTACCTGCGGCTGAGTGGGTAGGGGCCTTAGGAAACTTGCGGCTACCGCACTTGCGAGGAATGAAAAAGCGGCGAGTGCGAACAGCCACAAGTAGTCCCCGCGCAAGTCAAAAATGAGTCCAAAAAGAAACGGACCTCCATACATGGCGGCGTTGTTGAAGGGCTGCATGGCGCCACGGATCGCACCGATGTGAACACGACCAAAGGTGTTGGCCACCACCAAAATCTGCAATACCCAAAATCCCGCGAGAACTAGCCCAAGATAGACCATGAAGATGTACGCCATGGTCGAGTTCTGGGTAAGAATCATCGCCAGAAGGGAAGATGCAACTAGAAAACAGGCAACAACGTAGGGGCGGCGGTGGCCGTACCTATCGGCGATAACACCCCAGACGAAGCCCGCAGCCATTGCACTAAGTGCATATGCGCTTACCGTACCGGCAGCGATCGATGGTGAGATTCCTTGGTCGATGAAAAAGGGAACGAAGTTTGGAATGATACCGCGGATGGCCATCATGCCGAGGCTGACGCTCACAATTAGTATCCAGAATTGCCTTGTTCGGATCGCTTGGCCACTCGTAATGCTGACTTCTGCGGTCGGTACCGAATCTGGTGAAGCGGTTTCCCTGCGTCGCGTGTTCTTCTCAGATTCCCCGTCGGGCCTCAGCCCTAAGTCCTCTGGCTGTCTGAAGATCAACAACGCGGCGGGGGTTCCAATCATCACCAGGGCGACACCCATTGCGAACCAAGTATCGCGCCAGCCGATATGGGCGAAGAGAAACTGTAGAAGCAGTGGGAAAATGAGTGGCCCAGCCCCAATCATGCCAGCGAGGCTGATGGCTTGAGCGAGGCCGCGCCTGCGGATGAACCATTTGGGAATGATATACATCACGAGTTGGATGAGGTAGCGGCCCACGCCCCCTACGATCCCGAAAACAATGAGATACGCGGTGATACTGTGAATATCGCGCATCAACATTGTGCTTGCTCCGGTAAGCAATACACCTGCCAAGAAAAAGAGACGAGGGCCGTGAATTTGGTCCGCATAGCGGCCAAGTACCGGGCCAAGAATTGAGGCCGTGATGCCACCTACCGCCAGCGGTAGGAAAAACACTGAACGACTCCATCCGAGCTCTTGCTGCATCGGAGAAACAAAAACACCCAGACCCCAGACCATAAGGCCAGTATTGAACGCCCCTGATATAGTGGAAATAGCAACAATAATCCACCCATAATAAAAGGGAAAAAAGTTGACCAGTTTATTGCGGATATATTTCCCCCTGCCATTTGTCTACTCTCGTGCATAAAGGACGGTCAAGTAGATGAACACTTTGGCGTGAGTAAGGGCCCCCTGCGTTATGTACCTACACTAACCTGCGCGGATCGGGAACGCGCCAAGATGAACCGCCAGGGCGAAGTAGGCTTTGGTCATTTGGCGGCGTGTTGTGCTGCAGCGGCTGAACGCTCTAGCAACCTGATGCGGCGAAGGAAACAAGACCTGGCGCCCCAGGTGGGATTCGAACCCACGACCCGCTGCTTAGAAGGCAGCCGCTCTATCCACTGAGCTACTGGGACACGCTTTAGCACTTCGAATATAGTATTGGTTCGACGGGAGGGCAAGCGGTTTGGCCCCCCACGTCCACACCTACGGAACTATTGCTACGAAAGCCAGGAGTAAATCATGCCGTTTGAGACCCTCCGGTTTGAGACTGAGGGACACCTCGGAATCCTGACTCTGAACCGGCCTGAGCGACTGAACGCTTTGAGCAAGCAGTTGACGCTTGACCTGATGGAGCTCGTTGGCCAATTGGAGTCGGACGACGATGTCCGTGTGGTCATCGTTACCGGGGAGGGCAGGGCCTTCTGCGCCGGCGCGGACATCAAAGAGCGCGCAGAGAATCCGGGTGATTACTCCATCCAGCGAAGTTCTCGGCTGATCTCTCCGACATTCCGTCGGCTGGAGCGTTTGCCGCAGGTCACGATTGCCGCGATCAACGGTCCAGCGGCTGGCGGTGGCCTGGAGTTGGCGATGGCATGCGATCTGCGTATCGCGAGCGTGACCGCACGGATGGGTTTGCCGGAAATCACGCTCGGGATTCTGCCCGGCGCTGGTGGCACGCAACGCTTGCCGCGATTGGTTGGCCCGGCGCGGGCGAAAGAGATGATGTTGTTCGGCACTCTGATCGATGCGCCTCAGGCTCACGAGTGGGGAATCGTGAACGAATTGGCTGAGCCTGAGGCCCTTATGACGAAGGCGCATGAATGGGCCAATATACTACTTGAACGCCCTCCTATATCCCTATCTAACATAAAATGGGCAGTGAACGTGGCCATGGATGCTGACGTGGACACTGGCATCAGTTTCGAGCAGCGCGCGTCGACGATCGTGGCCATGACAGAGGATCGAATTGAGGGTTACAACGCGTTTGTGGAGAAACGAAAGCCCAAGTTCGAGGGCCGCTGAGGAGCGGGCCGCCAACCGCCCAGCGATGGGCTAGAAGCGCGTGGGAACCCAGTGGATGTTGACCTTGCCCAGCTGGTAGTGAGTAACGTCGACGATTCTCATCATCGCGACGTCGGCTGACGTCGTGTACTTCTGTTGTACGGAGCGGCCGACGGGGCGCGAGGCGACCATCGCCAGCGCCGCGTTGGTGAAGGCGCGATTCACTCCGCGCATGCCACTGCCGCCGAGCCGGTAGCCAACGAGCGTGCCCACCGTCGCGAGGGCAGCGCCGACCACGATATTCGTGCCGCAGAACGGAGAGATCGCCAGATCGGCTTCGCCTGCCTGCATCCGCATCAGCGCCTCGTGAGAGCAGTCGCGGACCTGCTCGGTCGTCACATTGCCGACAACGAAGAATCCGGCGGGTATTGAGTACCCGCCCATCGGCTGGTCATGGGGCACACGGTTGAGCAGCAACGAGATGGCGCCATGCTCTAGGCCATGGTTCCGCTTGGTTCTTTCCCAGATGTTCATGTAGCAATTGTACGCGCACCCGCGCGCGCCAGCTCCCAGGAAATCAACTGCCAGTGCCTAGCTCTTACCGCCTAGTGGGCGAAGATGCTGATGCCGGCTTGGGTTAGAGCAGTGACGATGGTGCCGGCGACGATCACTCCGGCGGCGATGGCGGCGAACCCGGTGCGGAGTGGGACGCGCAAGGCCCACACCGCGAGACTCCCGGACCATGCACCGGTCAAGGGTAGGGGAATGGCCACGATGAGTAGGACGCCCCAGAACCCGTAGCGCCGGACCTGCTCACCCCATGCCTGCTTGATGCGATGGGTGCGCCACCGCAATAGTGAACCGACGAAATCCTCGCGCCGCTCGAGTCGCGAGCCGACGGTCCGCAGGCCCACGATGATGAACGGAACGGGGAGCAGATTGCCCATCACCGCGAGGAGAAACACGAGTGGCCAGGCGAGCTCGTACTTGAGGAGCCCGAGGGGAATAGCCGCGCGGAGCTCGCCGATGGGGGTCATGGAGGTCAAAACGACCGTCAGTTCATCCGTCATGCGCAGGATGCCTCTACGGGGCTGATTGTGCAGGAATCAGGCCGTGGCCTTGTCCTTGGGAAATGGATGGTACCAGAGGTGAGTGTTCTGACCGTTTATTAGACAAGTATAAAACTAAATATAGGTGTTCGGTTAGGTAAATTATGAGAACTATGCTATGCGGTTGGTTGACTATTGTCACAGTCGATGGTATCAACTGGGTATCAAATAGTGCGGAGGGGTCTCAATGGCGCGAAAGACTCGTCTTATGCAGACGGTGGAGGATCGGTTCAAGCAACCGTTAGAACGTTTGCTCCCTGAGATGATTAATGAGCAGGGGCTCACAGGCACAGCACAGACACTCGAAGTGAGCAAAGCTACGCTGGGCTATTGGTTGCTCAAGCTCGGTATCAACGTTAGGCGCGTGGCACTTGCCCCAGGGGAGTCCCTAGAGGTAAAACGGGCAAGCTAACTTAGGTTCCTTTCCCGTTCGTGGCTGAACGGAGTAACGGGCCGGTGGAAGGGGAGTTCCACCGGCCC
>Ga0302133_10000048_pt1 | contig 60415 bp, 55 predicted proteins | sample CB9_331_MG_FD_203121 | JGI IMG/M metagenome (GOLD analysis project Ga0302133, IMG submission 203121) | Marine microbial communities from Western Arctic Ocean, Canada - CB9_33.1 | ecosystem: Environmental > Aquatic > Marine > Oceanic | place: Canada: Western Arctic Ocean | collected 2017-09-19 | reverse complement strand
TAAGGCTTCAGAACACCGCAACACTTCCAAAGATGACGAACACCGTTTCACTGTTTGCCCCCATTTTTTAGGAAGTATTTCAACTGCAGGGTCATAGACATTAATTCGCCCCCCCTTAGCTAAAATCCAATCACATAACTCAATAGAAGCAGACCGTCGCAGTGTATTCGTACCTGGTTTGTATGTTAAACCCCAGACGCCAATATTCTTGCCTGAAATGTCGCCAAAATGCTTGGACAGCTTTCGTTTAATCCATGATTTATGTTCATCGTTACTTGGGAGTACAGAGGTTAAGACTGGATTTAAGAGTTCATATTTTTCGCAAAAGGAGGATAAATATCTAATATCTCGTGCTAGCGTCCCACCGGCGAAAGGACCACCTGCTGACACATAGGCTTCTGGCCCAATTCTAGCTTCCGTCTTCATGCCGCGCTCGACCTCTTTAGCATTCGCCCCAACGGCTTCACAAATGGAAGCAAGTTCATTCGCAAATACTATCGAGGTAGCTAAAAACGCGTTTATTGCGTGTTTAGTCATTTCAGCAGATTCAATCGACATCCATTCGACATTCTTCGTTATTGGAAAAATCAATTGCGACAATTTAATCTTATCCTGTTGGCATCTTACTCCGATAACAACCCGGTCGGGGTTGTTAAAAACGTCTATTGCTTGACCTAGGCGGAGATTTTCTGGTGAACACGCAAATTTAAGCTCAAGGAATGGCACGTTTTCTTCTGCATAGTCTTCTAAAAATTTTATGGAGCCTACCGGTAACTGCGATGAGACCAATATTAATGTATTTTTCGATAACAAAGGCAAGATCTCTTTAATTTGATGATTTACAAAATCAACGTCTGCGATATCATTATCATCAACGGGCGTGTCATGAGCTATCCAAACCACTTCTGATTTTCTCAAAACCTCTTGAGATATACTGCTAAAACGAAGTTTTTTTCGTGACAGACTGACTTTAATTAATTCGTCGAGTTGAGGCTCATATACTGGCGCTTTTCCAGAAGATAATTTTCGGATTACATCTTGATCTTGATCAATTCCAACCACGTCATGTCCCTTATCGGCCAGACAAGCTGATATCACTGAACCCAGATGGCTGAGCCCGATCACTGCTACCCGCATGCCTTATCACCTCTAAATTTATTTTTCTTCAATCAAGGCCATTATAATGCATGTCATAAGAATAAAATTCCAGCCGGTTATTGTAACTCCATTCCCTGTGTAACTGTCCATTGCCGTGATAACTCAATTGTTTTCCTGTGTATGGGGTATCACTGAGTCTTTTATGAAAAATATTTTGTCGTTCCACTAATTCTTCATGATTAATTTCTGTCTCGCTCAAACGAGGAGTAGAGATAAGAAACAGGGGAAGTATCAGAAGTAGTAATAGAGTTTTCATTACATTCAATCTGATCTTCCAAGTACATTATGGGCTTTGGCTAACAAGATTTTATCTTCTGTTTATGAAGGAACTATTAAGATCCGAAAATCCAACGTACTCTGGATCGTTCCCATCTAACAAACACAAACGTTCCAAGAACACTCGTTCTATATGGATCTTTGATGAAGACCATACACAACATCCATAGTCCTAACTCAATAACAGAACTAGGTTATGAGAAAGAAAGTTATGAAATTGGGAATCCAAATAAATTATTCCCACTCAATTCTTTCAAGCAATGTCAGTATTCGCAGAGAACAAGAAAAGAAAATTAAAAAACACAACCATTCAGAGATGAATGCTGAACGAGTAGAAACGAGTAATAGACAATTTACTCAATCGGCGAATGCGCCACAGGACAAATATATGATTGATATACTCTCAAAGGTAAGACAATCAAGTGTCACATGCATCTACAACAACCAATAATCGGAGAAAAATCCACAATGATTAAAAATACACGAATACCAAACCTGCTTACGAATGCCTTTGACTCTTAAAGAAGATATCAATGCCATTTGCGATAAATATCTAATCAACCCTAGTGACCTGATGAGGAAATCAATCGTGCAGTTCGTTAAAAACCTGAAAGATAATCCAGAACAGAACTCACCTTATATGTTTATCTAAGAAGCATGCCGCGTATATCCAACGAAAATACTAACGCAAAAGACCCTGATTTTCACATGATTCGGGTTTTTTATTCAGCATTAAAAAAGGTTAGATAAAGGAGCTTAGGCTATACAGAGAGTGAGTCTTACTTGGTAATTTATCGAAGAAGAAATCAGAAGCTTGAGAAGTAATTATCGAGAGAGGATTTCTATCAAATTAGTTAATCACTAATCTTCTTTCCGTTTTCGAATATTCCTGTCCTCTTTTCATCGGCAGTCCCATCTCTATTGAAAGAGACCCACACACCTTCTTCCATTCCGTTATTGTAATATCCTTTTCTGTGTAACTGTCCATTGCCGTGATAACTCAATTGTTTTCCTGTGTATGGGGTATCACTGAATTTTGGATAGGCAAGACCGTTACGTTCCATTAAGCTTTCACGAATAATTTCTGTCTCGCTCAAACAAGGAGTAGAGATAAGAAACAGGGGAAGTATCAGAAGTGTTAATAGTGCTTTCATTTAATCGCCAATCTTGTTTCCTTAGCTTACGTAACCTATTGTGTTTGTTAGATTATTACATAATTATCATTACATGCTTCGCGATAAAACGCAAAAAAATTTTCAAAGTTGCGACGTAAAATTAAAATGAATACATCCACCACAACTTTGCTTATAGGAATGGCCATAACAAAAGAAAGAGAAAGGAAAACCCCCCGCCCAATAAACCTATCCGCCGGAAAGAACTGTTTCTAACAGCCTCTAAACGAATCTGATATGGGCTCAATATACGATTGGAAAAACTCACCAAGCTTACGCGACCTAACTATGGAGTTCCGTTTTCCTATACAAATAGATACGGTCAAAGATTGGATGAAAAACATACGAGATTAAAACTCAAAACAGCGCGTCGTGCTCGCAATAAGATTAAAAAATGACTTAGTTGGACCTATATCGCTATCAGCGCAAATCATTATTTGGGATTTATATTAGAAATAACATAAAAAAAGGCATTGGATTCATATCAATATGTATTGCTTGAAAGAATTGAGTGGGAGTAGCAATTATTCCTTAAGTTATTAATTTATAATACTATTTTAGTTTGATGCTTGTATGACACTTTCAAATAATTACTTGATTTCTTTGGTGAATTTGTTCATGGTGTGAGAACAAGTTTGAGAGTTCCTGACACTACTGGAGAGCATCAGTGCAAACTAAGAAACGTCCTCTCAAAAACGCACCTAATTTCAACACTTGAACCATGGAATTTTTGGTGGGAAAATAAAGATGTAACGTGTTCCGAACAATGGGGATATGTCTCAATTTCAAATGTGGGTGGTTGAAGCAAAGTTGTATCATGCTTAAATGAAAGGACGTTATTTATGAGAACTCTATATTTTTTAATTTTTATTTTTATATCTTCCAATTCTTATGGTTTTAGTTTCCAAGACCTTTTGGAAAGCGTAGGCTTGGGCGAGACTAAAGAATTGGGTAGAGTATCCGAGGAAGAATTAGATAAAAATTTAAATCAGAAGAGTTCAGACATTCCATCTAACATAGAATCTACAGATGGCGGTGTAGCTGATAATTGGAATTGTGACCTTAAAAAACCGCACAAGTACGCAGAAGCGGTTCCAAAACCCGACAAGGGTCCTATTTTCCGTGGCACGTCGGCATGGGATCTTGGAGATTATGAAAATGCCTTTAAAAACTACTGTGTAGCTACCACGATAAGAGATAGGTCGCCTGTAAACCTTACATTTCTTGATGCCCAGTATAGAGTAGGTGTGATGTATATGAGTGGACTAGGTGTTAAAGAAGATATTAATATCGCTGCGAAGTGGTTTGAACTGCTCTCTGTAGAAGATGAAGAAAAGGAGGTCGTAGCCGATGCCAAATATTGGTTGGGAGTTGTGTACTCACTGGGGGACGGGCGCCCAGTTGATCTGAAGAAAGCAAGGGCGTACTTTGAAGGGGCAAACGTGTTCGACGATCACGTAGCAGCGCAAGAACAATTGAAGAAACTAGCCTATACCGAAATTGGCGAAAAAATACCAGATGTAGAAGCAAAAACTGAACCAACTACCGCCAAGTCCACGTGTGATCTCAAAAATAAATTAGCATATATACCAGCTTGCTGATTTATATCTAGGGTCTGAATTAATAAGTGATAGGGAAGTTAAGAGGAAGTGAGGTCACTTAAACACGGTAAGAGAGAAGGTACTTGGGTTCGGTTCTATTACGATGGCGCTGTTTATGCAAACGCGACTTGAGTATTTAAAGACAATGAGAAGATTGGCGACTAAATGAAAATATGATTTATTATTCCGTTATTTGAAATTCCAGTATTAAAGTATAGGTTGCCCTGTGACCGTTGTTGATTCTTCCTGAACAACAGTCGGGTATATCGAAAATAAACGTAATCGTCATGCGATGTCTTGTCAGTAACTGCTTCAATGCCGATAGAATTCCTTGAGGTAGGAGAATAATGAATATAAATGGTATCCCTCAAGGAGTTTGACCCAAACATAGTGGTATAGCCCGCCTGCATAGGACATAGGTCTGGTAAAACAGTTTACTACCGAGAATACTATTTTCAGGAAAGAAAGTAGTTTTTTCTTCATAGGCACGTAAGTGGTGAGTTCATATGCAATGATATGTGCGATCCTATCTCCGTGTAATCCATTTTAGGTGTTAAAAATATTTAATGTTCTTGAGCTTTGTGTATTCCCTCTCATCATAAAAAGTCCTTTAAAAACGCGCTCATTGAAGCAACGTTACAAACTTACACAGTAACCATGAGGCGTAGGTAAATGGTTAATGTTAAGATTTATCTAAACCATATAGTTATAGATTGGAAATAATTCAATGATGGAATTGAGCAGAGGCGCCATAGCAGATGTTGAAAATATTTTAGATTTATTGATGGAGCTTTTTATTCAAGAAGAAGAGTTCTGTTTCGACAGAGAGCTGAGTAAAAAGGCAGTAATAGAAATACTAAGTGACACGCAGCTAGGAGAAATTTTAGTTGCTAAAAAGGGTGCGAAAGTCATTGGGATGGTTACTTTACTTCGGACCGTATCAACCGCGCTAGGTCAGCCTGTATTGCTTTTAGAAGACATGATTGTGGGTGAGCAATATAGAGATCAAGGTGTAGGTAGCAGTTTAATTAAGTATGCTAAAAGTATAGCCGAAGAATTGAAATGCGGGCGGATTTCACTTCTTAGCGACCATATAAATAAAGATGCTCATAGGTTTTATGGAAAGAACGGTTTTTCAAGGTCAAATATGGTGACTTTTAGATGTATTGTCTAGCACATGGGTGGAAATTTCGATGAGGGTAGTTAAGATGAATATTAAAGGTTTGTGCTTTACTGGAGTGCTGTGTGTGTTTTCGACGGGCCTATGGGCTGCTGAGATTGTGGTCCAGGAAAGATACAGTTTCCCCCATTGCGCGGCATATTTTTTCAACGCTACAAAAGCAAGTACAGTCGGTCAATATGAAGAACTCTACCAATTAGGTGAAACGGCTGTAGGTTTGTCGCAGCGCGTGTTAACAAACGAGGAAACCGAGTTCCAAATGGCGGAAGCATCAGAAAAGATGACTAACATCATCGAAAGAGATTGGAGGAAATTTGAGGTACTAAGGGAAATGTATGACCTGCCTTGCAGGACTTTACTCTTAGACGCGGCGAAGGGCTGAAATTGCAGGTTGTTTTTTAGGATAAATAATATCAAAAATTCTCACTTTGAGCTGAAGGCAACCTGAAAACCGAACCATATTTCCATGAGATTGATGAAAAAATGTACAATACAATCTTAATTGAATTGTTTGTGTGATGAAGGTGGCGAGTATGAATGGTGCCCACGCATTGTTAGAGACTTTAATGGAATCAGGAATAGAGGTGTGTTTTTCTAATCCTGGAACTTCCGAAATGCATTTAGTAACTGCGATTGGTAAGACCGACGATGTCCGTTCTATTCTCTGCTTATTTGAGGGTGTCGTCAGTGGAGCTGCTGATGGGTACGCACGACTCACTGGTAAACCTGCTATTACGCTGCTTCATCTCGGGCCAGGTTACGCTAATAGTATGGCCAATCTGCACAATGCTCGACGCGCGCGATCAGCAATTGTCAATATTGTGGGTGATCATGCTGTGTGGCATCATCAGCACGATGCACCGCTTACCTCTGATGTTGAGGCTCATGTGAAGATTCATTCGCATTGGTATAAATTCACTGACTCTGCTGAAGATCTCTCCATAGCTGGAGCAGAAGCTGTTGCCGCGGCTCTTTCAGGAGCAGGTAGGATTGCCACTTTGGTAGTCCCTGCTAATCACGCATGGGAACCCGCGACTAAGTCCTATGACCGAATTAAGCCGGAACCGCTGTCTAAGGTAGATGTTTTGACGGTAGATGTCTGTGTTGATTTATTAACTAATGGACGTAAGACTGCTCTAGTGCTCGGTGGAAAAGCACTACAAGAAGATACATTAGAGTTAGCAGGGCGAATTAGTGAGGGCACTGGTGTCACTCTTTTAGGAGAAACTTTTCCTGCGCGGTTACAAAGAGGTGCTGGCAGAGTTCCGGTTGCACGAGTTCCATACTTTGCCGAGCAGGCAATTGAGTTTCTAGCTGACTTTGAACAGCTAATACTGATAGGTGCTTCGGCCCCGGTTGCTTTTTTCGCCTATCCGGGAGTTTCGAGTACGCTATTTTCTGATAATTGCGCTGTTTCATCGCTTGCAACGTCAGATGAAGATATTTTGCAGGCATTGACTGATTTAACAGAAAAAATTGCTGCGCCAAATACTTTTGCAATCCAAGCGATGGGAGAGAACAAAGTTACATCAAGTCAGCTAACGCCCACTACTATAGGACAAATAGTGGCCGCTCGAATTCCTGAAAATACTATTTTAGTAGATGAAGGCATTAGCAGTGGGCTCGAACTGTTTGTTCAGACGCAAAGCGCCCCCAAGCACGATTGGTTAGCAATAACAGGGGGATCTATTGGATATGGTTTGCCCGTATGCTTAGGCGCAAGCATCGCATGTCCGGAGAGAAAAGTAGTTGGATTACAGGCTGATGGCAGCGCAATGTATACCGTTCAGGCATTATGGAGTATGGCTAGAGAAAACACCGATGTGACGGTGGTTTTACTGAACAACAGCAGCTACAACATACTGAATGTAGAGCTGCACCGTACGCGTGCCGGAGAGCCCAATGAAAAGACGCTTTCTATGCTCGATTTATCTAATCCAACCATCGAATGGGTGAAGGTCGCTCAAGGTATGGGTGTTAGTGCGAGTACAGCTAATACGGTCGCGGAATTCGACCATCAGTTTAGCCGTGCGATGGATACTCGCGGCCCTTACTTAATAGAGGTTATACTCAATCAACAGATTGGGGCGGCGATAAAGCGTTAATAGGATACCATTAATAGCTCATGCAAATATTTCTTGATTGTTAGACAAGGGATCCTTTTACGCTGCGGCGTCGTAATTAACTCGATGGGGAAAACACTAAATCACTAGGAAACACTATGCAAGATTTGTTTCTAAAATTGCTAGAGTCCATTGGGGAAGATCCGAAACGCGAGGGACTAAAAAAAACTCCTGAGAGGGCTGCTAAAGCATTAGAATTTCTGACTTCTGGTGCCAATGAAGATTTAATGACTATTGTGAATGGCGCTCTCTTTGAATCTGCTTCAAGAGAGATGGTGATAGTTAAAGATATTGAGATATACAGTCTTTGTGAACATCATATGTTACCGTTCTTTGGCCGGTGTCATATCGGATATATACCAGATGGGAAAGTATTAGGGGTTAGTAAGCTCGCCAGAATCAGTGATATGTTTTCTAGGCGCCTGCAAATTCAAGAAAAGCTTGCTCATGAGATAGCCACAGCAGTGTTTGATACAGTTAAACCTTTGGGAGTTGGGGTTATTATAGAGGCTAGACATCTTTGTATGATGATGAGAGGAGTTCAAAAGCAAAATTCCTCGATGGTTTCTTCCGCCATGTTGGGCACTTTCCTTTCCTCGGATAGAACTCGGTCTGAATTTTTACAACTAGTATCCTCACGCTGCTGATTTGTTAAAGCCATAGATTACTTGATGTTAAGACGAGTTTTCCTTGGCACTTTACTTTTCGCTCGTCTGTAAAACATTAAGTGTTATCATGGTACGTGTCGCGGTTTCTTGCATTAAAATATGCTTCATACATTATCGGTCGTTCTGCGCTTATGAATTCAAATCAGTCACATTTAAAGGCGCATAGTGAGAGTGGATTTGTTGCGGACTTCAGCCGGAACGATGTTAGAGCTGTTAGACAATATAGGCTGAAAATTTTCGATTCTATTTCGAAAATCGATAAAGATGAGTGGAATGAGATAGTTGGCCCATCTGGAATCACTAGGTCTCATGATTATCTAAAAGCTATTGAATCGGCAAAAATACAGGGTTGCGAGTACTTCTACCCTGTTGTGTATGACAAGATGGGTAATATAGTCGGGCACGCATGCGTTTACACGGTAATTACCGATTTTGCGCAGCTGCTGCCTAAGTTTTTTTTCTACCTTGTTAAAAAGATTAGAAAAATATGGCCATCTCTATTGAGCCTTAGAATAACTGAGTGTGCTACGCCTCTTGTATCTGGCTGCTCTATTTCGAATAAAGAAGGTGTTTGTCGACGTCAAATTATCATGTATGTTGAGACAGCTATGAAAGACATAGCTTTCAAGAGAAATAGTAAGTTGCTAGTTTTGCGTGATTTCCTTGGGAGTGAACGGGAACTTTTTAAAGTGCTTGAAAGCCGTGGGTATAAAACACGGTCTAATTTCCCTTTGGCGCGCATTAAGGTCAGGTGGAAGACTTACGATGCGTATTTAAATAGCTTTCGTGCCCGTTACCGTAAAGACATCAAGAGGCGATTGAGACATGCTGAGTTAAGCGGGCACTCTGTTGAAGTAATCCAAAGCTTTGCAAATGATTCCACTTTATGGGCACGTCAAGCCGGGATCATAAGATCTGATACCCGTGGCTTTATGAGAGAGACCTTGACGCCGGAGTATTATCAAAACATGGATATGATACTCGGGCATGATAGCTTACTCGTGACTGTGGCCTCCGAAGCTAAACGTATCGCTCATGGAATGGTGATATTTGACGAGGAGACGACTTTTGCTACTTTCTTTGGGAGAGATAAAGGCTCGCCAGGTGGGGAGTGGTTCCAGTTAATTAACGAAGTAGTTCGGATAGCAATCGAACGGAAAAGCAAGTTTTTACATTTAGGATTAGGGTCTTATGATGGAAAATCTATCATCGGTGCTGACGTCGAACCCCTGTACGTCTACCGAAGATCGACTAATATGCTCTTAAATTTTCTTATCAATCGTGTTCCTGATCTAATGAAAATTGATCCACTACCTACTCGAAGGCTTTTTCGGGAGTATCCAAATTCTTCTACTTCAACAGCTTCTGTTGATCGAATCGGCGCCTAATCAGCTTTTGATTCAGTAACTCCCAAGCACCTCCCATTATCGCTGTTGTTAGACGAAAGAAATATAAAATAGAAACCATTTGAATTGCCTCTATAGGCGAAAGCCCAATTGTGATATATAGCGCTGATCCCATAATTTCAGCGAGGCCTACACCCAGTAAATGGACAGGCACTGCGTGAAAGATCATGGATAGAGACATCACAAAAAGAATATCGAGATATGATATTTCCACGCCTAAATTTAAACTTGCTAGCTTTACAGATAAAGATAGTAGAGTCTGCATTGCAATTGAGCTTGCGAATATCGTCACTATTTCTCGTGTATTGACGGTGGCAAATTCCTTGGCGTTTACAAAGTATTTTTTGCATACCAAAATAATCGCAAGCATGGTCAAGCATATTCCGACCAATATAAAATAATTTATCTGCGGATATTCGAAAGTGTGCTCTTTAAAGCTTAGCAAGAACCCCGAAATAAAAACTAATGAGAATAGGCCTACTGAATGGTCGAGGATGATAGTTTTAAGCCTTTCTTGCTTGCTTGTTTGATGCGTTTTTAACTTAAAAAACTTTGCAAAGTCCGCGGCGGCAGAAAATGGCAGAAAAAAGTGGTAGAAAAGACCCTGCATGTTAAGGCGTAATGAGTCTACCGCACTTAATTTAATTTTCATTAAGCCAGCTACCTTCCGGAATCTCCAGGAATAGATATAAAAAGATATTTGACTGACCAGAAAACCAGCCACGAGCCATAAACCCCAATTGGGTGCAATGTCGACAGCACTATTCGTACTTAAGCTGTAAATGAGGGCGAACACGCCGATTACAACTAAAGCTGCATGTATTGTTTGGAACCAAAAAGTCAGATTTTTGCCGATCATTTTTTAAACTCGGATAGGTAATGGTGGCTTATATAATTACTTAGGCCTTTCAAGAGTAAAGCGGTCTTTAGTGTGGGTATACTCCATACCCCCCATTCGTCCGATTGGCTTAAGTTGATCAGGGTCTATTTTGTAGTCGTTGATAATGTCATCGCATACATGGAACCGGACAACTTCCCCAATGACGAATGCCCCCCCAAGAATTTTGTCGCTGATTTCGACAATTTGCAATAATCGACACTCCATACTCACTTTGGCTTCTTTGAGGCGCGGAGGCGCTACTAAATCACTAGTTATAGGCGTCAGATTCGCAAGTTCGAACTCATCGACTTCCGGGGGCACATTGGCTGAGGTCATATTCATTTGCTCAACAAATACGTGTGAGACTATGTTGATAACAAATTCTTTAGTATCTTTTATGTTGTTTTTAGTATCACGGCGCCCATCACTTTTCACTTTCATGGGACTAAATCCTATGACGGGTGGATTTGCACTAATTCCCGTAAAAAAGCTATATGGAGCAAGGTTATTGATTTGATCTTGACTCTGAGAGGAAACAAAAGCGATAGGGCGAGGGACAATCGATCCAATTAGGAGCTTATAGATATCTTTAGGTTCTGATGCAGGAGGGTCAATTATCATTTTGGACTCCAATCCAGTTTAGGCTTTCATTTATTTAGATGTGAACTCTAAGAGGCTGTGTCAGCTCTTAGATGGGTAGCTCGTTTTTTTTTATGACCTGACGAAGAACAAAGCTAGAATGAACACCGGTGACGCCTTCTATTCGAGTTAGCCGTCCTAATAGAAATTCTTCATAGTAAGTCATGTCGGGGAGTACCGCTTTAATCAAGTAGTCTGCAGACTGCCCGGTAACAATACTACATTCGATTATTTCTGGGAGTATTGCTATCTTGCGCTCAAAATTTTCGAAGCGCTCTGGTGTATGTCGGTCCATGCTAATACTAATCATCGCTGTAATATTTAAGCCCAGCATGTGTTGGTTTAGAACCGTTATGTGACCTTCGATCAGCCCCGACTCCTCTAAGCGTCTGACCCGTCTAGAGCAAGGAGTAGGGGATAACCCAATTTTTTCTGAGAGCTCCAAGTTAGTTATGCGCGCGTTTCTTTGCATGCACAATAAAATTTTTTTATCCGTACTATCAAGTTTCATAAAAAATTTCTAATTTAGTTAATTAAGCTACCTGGAATTACTAATTTAGTATAATTAACTAAATTATGGACTATTTTTGTCTAAATTGGCAATAATTCTCTATTGTTTTAGGTGTAGAATTACTTTCGGATTCAATGACTATCGAGAGTCAAATTTGAGAACTAACCTTTAAATTGCGTGAGATTTACTATGACAAGCTTTAACCATGCGAAATATCCCGCCTATCCGCCTGTAGGCTTAGAGAATAGGAATTGGCCTGACAGGGTAATTACCAAGGCGCCACTCTGGTGCAGTGTCGACTTGCGTGATGGTAACCAAGCATTAATCGAGCCTATGAATGTAAGTCAGAAGCTCCAGATGTTCAAGTTATTAGTAAAAGTTGGTTTCAAGGAAATCGAAGTTGGTTTTCCGGCAGCGTCACAACCCGATTTTGATTTTGTGCGGAAACTCGTTTCTGACAACTTGATCCCAGATGACGTGACAGTACAAGTTTTAACACAAGCTAGAGAGGAGTTGATCGCGCGATCTTTTGAGTCTCTTGCAGGCGCGAAGAATGCGATCATGCATCTATATAATTCTACTTCTGTAGTGCAAAGAGAGCAGGTTTTTAGTCTTGATAAAGCGGGAATTAAGGCTATCGCAACGAAGGCTGCGAAATTCGTTATCGAACAGTCAAAAAAATATTCTGAAACGAAATGGAAGTTCGAATATTCTCCCGAAAGCTTTACGGGAACGGAGTTAGAGTACGCCGTAGATGTGTGTGATTCAGTTCTAGAAATTTGGGATGCTCGTCCCGATGCCCCTTGCGTTATTAACCTGCCCGCTACAGTAGAGATGGCCACTCCCAACATCTATGCCGATCAAATTGAGTGGATGTCTACACATCTTTCCCGTAGAGACGGTGTGATATTAAGTCTGCATACTCATAACGATCGAGGGTGTGCTGTCGCTGCGGCTGAGCTTGGGGTTATGGCTGGCGCGGACAGGATAGAGGGTACGTTATTGGGAAACGGAGAGCGCACTGGGAATATGGACATCGTGACGATGGCTATGAACCTTTATAGCCAAGGTATTGATCCTGAGTTAGATCTTTCAAATATGGATGAAATTATTCGGTGTGTGAAAGCTTGTACGCAGCTTCCTGTGCATCCTAGGCATCCATACGCTGGAGAGTTAGTGTTTACAGCTTTTTCTGGAAGTCATCAGGATGCCATAAAAAAATGCCTAGCTAAGCGCAAGCCAGAAGATATCTGGGAAGTTGCATACCTTCCTATTGACCCATCTGATTTGGGGCGTTCCTATCAGGAAGTTATACGTATCAATAGCCAGTCAGGTAAAGGCGGAATTGCTTACGTTTTGGAGCAAGAAAGAGGCTTGAATATCCCCCGTTGGTTGCAGATAGACTTTAGTACGGTGGTGCAAGATTATGCAGAGATGACAGAAGCGGAGGTCGCACCAGAAAAAATCGTTTCACTCTTTCAATCACATTATCTGGACACGCAAAATCCATATCAGTTAGTTTCTTATGAATTGTCCCGTAGAGATGGCGAAGACTCTTTGGTTGTAGATCTAATCGATGGCGCTTCTCCTTTGCAATTGGAGGGACGTGCGGCTGGTGTGGTGGGCGCATTTGTAAAGGCCATGCAAAGTCATAGCGGGAGTGAGATTGTCCTAGTCGAATACAGCGAGCATACGCTGAGCCAAGAGGAAGGGGCTGACGCCGAAGCAGTTACTTATGTACAGCTTAATATTAATGGAAGGCGTTATTGTGGGGTGGGGTTATCAACGGATATTTTGGAAGCTTCGTTAAGAGCTATATTGAGCGCCATTAACCAGCCTTTGAATGTTGGCTCAGGTGTGACGTAACTTTATCCGTTAGTGCGAAGTATTTTTTTGAGGAGTTTCTCTAGTGCCAGAGTCCTTGTTTGATGTGAAAGGTAAAGTAGTCTTTGTAACCGGTGGTTCCCGAGGGATTGGCTTTATGATTGCCAAGGCCTACGTGAAGAGTGGTGCTCACGTATATGTTTGCTCTCGGAACTCTGAAGTGTGTGATGAAGCCGCAGCTGAGTTGGGAAAGTTGGGCGATTGTGTGTCTTTGCCAGCCGATCTGTCTAAAGTACCTGAGATCCAACGGGTATGTTCAGAGTTGCAGGTCAGAGAGGCTGGACTAGATGTGTTAGTCAATAACGCTGGTGCTACATGGGGCAGCTCCCTGCCTTCTTTTCCTGAAAAAGGATGGGATAAGGTAATGTCTCTGAATTTGAAAAGTCCATTTTTCCTAATACAAAACTTTCTCGAAATGTTAGCTGCCAAGGCGACGGAAGGTGATCCGTCCAGGGTTATTAATATTGGTTCAGTAGATGGCTTGCGAACACCTATGTGGGATAACTATTCTTATTCCGTGTCTAAGGCCGGCTTGCATCACTTAACTAAAACGCTTGCAGCACCGTTGGCAAAGCGTCATATCAATATAAACGCTATTGCTCCGGGACCATTCATTACAGACATGATGGCCCCAATGATCGAATCGATGGGTGAGGCACGGATCAGTGAGAAAGTCTTATTGAATAGGCTCGGTGTTTATGGAGATATGGCAGGCGTTGCTGTTTTTTTTGGGGCCAGGGCATCTGCCTATATTACGGGTACGGTTTTACCTGTAGACGGCGGGATGACAGCCGCCGTCTGACCATACCTTTTTTATTCGGGTAAAGTCTGCCCTGATCCACCCATTTCTTCAGGTACGTCAACCATTTTTGGCAAGCCATCTTTTATGCTCACTACCTTTTCACTATAAAAAACATGGACTCCTGGCTGAAAATTTAGGCTAGGTAGAATAGCCGCATAAACGTCAACCAATCCCATGCTGGGGTGATCTGTCATGATGTGACCGCCACATTTTCGACACCACTTTCTATGACTTGAATCCGTTTTTGCGAACGTATCTATGAATTCAGCTCCTTTTATGACGGTTACACTTTCTGGCGACCATAAAGAAAATGCATTGACCGGTCCCGCAGACCAGTGTCGGCAAGATTCGCAATGACAATACCCCATGGCTGCCGCATCCCCGGTGACTGAGATCTCCACTGCCCCGCAAAAACATTTTCCATTATGCGCTTCACCCATTACTAATCTCCCTGATAATTTAAATTTGTTGTGACGTAGTTGTAACGTAAAGTAAAAAGAAATGATAGGTTTGTGGTTAATTATTTGTTCATGCCGAGTTAGGCTGTAATAATCAATTGGCGTTGGAATTAGCAAGGCCTACCCAAAAATTACTTGGTGATGTTCACAGGGGAGTATATGCGAAAACTATCTATCCTAATGGTTGCCGCCGCCATAAGCTTTTTTGCGTCAGCGGATAGTAAAAACATCAGTCTGACAGTTGCAACGGTTCATCCAGCCACCATGCCATGGACAGCATTAATTCGTGACTATTTTATTCCCGAATGCGAACGTCGCATCAAGCTTACCAAACACGAATATTCGATAAGATGGACTTCCCACTATGGGAATTTATACAAATGGAAAGATAGCCTCAACGGAGTTCAGGTTGGCTTGTCAGATATAGGATGGGTAGGCTCTCTCTGGGAGTCTTCTCGATTACCGCTCCAGAATATTACTTACGATTTGCCGTTTATTACTGATAATCTTGTAGCTTTAGTTGATGTCGTAAATCAGTTGCATGAGCAGATCCCTGAGTTGGCTGAGAGTTGGAGGGAACACAATGTTGAATTCTTGGCAGCGACAGGCACTGACACCTACCACTTGGTTACAAATTTTCCGGTTGAGACAATTGACGACCTTAGAGGAAAAAGAATTTTAGCACCTGGCGCAGCCTCTATTTGGTTGAAGGGGACTGGCGCTATTGCAGTTAACGGTGCGTTAACCACCTATTACATGCAGCTGAAAACAGGGGCAGCAGATGGCGCTGTTACCATCCTCACAGGAGCTTATCCATTTAAGCTGCACGAGGTTGCTCCATATATAACTTTAGTTGGAGTCGGGGCCCAGTCTGTAGGAGCACTAACAGTCAATAGTGATCGTTGGAATATGTTGCCAGGGGAGGTTAAAAAGATAATAAAAGAAGTGGCTTTGGACTACTCTCGATTAAGTTCTCAGGCTGGTATGCAGCGGTATTTAATCTCTGCCCAAAAACTAAAAGCGGAAGGCGCATTTTTTTCGACTTTAAGTGCTCGAGAGAAGCAGCGATGGATCGATGGCCTGCCACCGTTGAGCCAGCAGTGGGTTAATCGTTATCAGGCGATGGGCCTCCCTGCTAGAAGAGTTTTATTTGAACTTATGGATGGGTTGCGCTCAAAAGGGGTGACCCCTACTTTCGACTGGGATAAAGCTGTGTCAAATCAGGTGGGTTCGAATTGACGGGTAACATAAAAGGTTTTACAGCCTTTCCAAGCGTTTTACTGTTCTTGATAGAGCTATGCCATAGAGGTGGAGCTTTAGTTTTAGCAATTGTTGTAGGCCTCGTTAATTACGATATCGTGGCTAGAAATCTGTTCTTGCTTCCTTTTCTCGGACTAGAAGAGATTGTCTCTGTCGGGATCCCAATCATTGTTTTTTTGTCGACCCCGATGCAAGTGTCATGTCGTAGCCTCATTAGTACTGATTTTCTAGTTGCTCGTTCTACGAGAGCAGTCCGCTTAGGGCTGCATAGTTATAGCGAGTACCTTACGTTACTGATTAGTGGAGCTGTCTTTTTATCTGTTGTACCGCTTTTTAGATATGCGATACAGCATGATCAATTTATTGGCGTCGTCGGTGTCTTTACAACGGCTGTGTGGCCACTGAAGCTGGCTATATTGATTGGATTTGGTTTGGCTTTTGTCACCACCCTTTTTCATTTGTTGCGAAGAATGAGTTCTAACATTAGCCCTGTTTTTTTTATTAGCTTTTGCCTATTTATAGCAACTCCCATCCCTTTTTACGTCTTGAGTGGAAGTGCTTCTATCGGACTTGGTGCTATCTTCCTTTTATTTATTTTTCTATTAGCTGGTGTGCCCGTAGTTTTTGCATTAATGGCATCTGCATCGGTGGGTATTGCTGTAATGAAAGGGGATGTGTTGGTAGCTGCCAATTCATTGGGTTTAGTCGTGAACAGTGCAGCAACCTCTTATGTTCTTGCTGCCGTTCCTTTTTTTATTTTAATGGGATTGGTAGTGGGGAAAGCAAATATAGGGCGAGATAGTTTGACCGTTGCACATTGGTTGTTTCGCTCTGTAACAGGAGGGCTTGGTGTGGCGACTGTCGCGGCAAACACTGTTTTTGCGGCGATTACAGGGATTTCTATTGCATCAGCCGCCATTTTTAGTCGTGTAGCGGCGCCCCCAATGATGGAGCTTGGATTTACAGCACGTTTTTCTCTGGGACTTATCGCTGGTTCGTCTGTTCTAGGAATGCTGATCCCGCCTAGTTTATTACTCATCATATATGGCGTAATCGCAGAAGTTTCGATCAATAAATTGTTTCTTGCTGCAATTATTCCCGGCCTTATTTTAGCATTTATGTTTTGCGTTACGGTTGTTGTTTGTGTCTTTTTTCGATTCCCGTTTGCTGTGACACCTACGTATTCTGATATTCCACCAAAATCTGAAAAAATAAGCGCCATTGTTAGATTGATGATGCCAACCTTGATACTGCTGATTGTCGTGATTGGTGGAATATACGGTGGCATTTTTACTCCAACCGAAGCGGGCGCTGTTGGAGCTTTAATGGCGATATTTATTGCCCTTTTCATGAAGAGGATTGCCTTCTGTGAGCTCTCTAATCTAATCAAGGACGCTGCCGGCAAGACCGCTTCAATTCTTTTAATGATAATAGCCGCGACCTCGTTTGGTTTGATGATCACGCTTTCTGGACTCCCTGACATAATGAGCTCCATTGCTAGTAATTACGGCTTAGGCTTGACTGGCTATGTCTTTACCTACTTAGTCGCCTTGGTCCTTCTTGGAATGGTTCTCGACAGCACCTCTATTCTATTGATCATGGTTCCGTTGGCACTGCCTACTGTTTTGAGTTTGGGTGGCGACTTAGTCTGGTTTGGGATTGTTACGGTGATTGGAGTGGAAGTAGGGTTACTTACTCCTCCTTTAGGGCTTAGCGTTTTTGCTATTAAAGCATCTATCGATGACCCTAACATTTCTTTAAACGATATTTTTTACGGGGCCATGCCTTTTGCATTAATTACATTTTTTTTAGCCGTTGGTCTGATTCTTTTTCCTCAGATAAGTAGTCAATTATTCTAGCGCTTTTGGCGAAGTAATATCTGTCTCTTACTAAAGAGACACTTAGATTCCTTGTGAGTCAATAATTCAAATCACGAAGTGATTGATTAGCCAGCCGAGAAGTATTATCTGCGGAAGACTCAACAACGGCAGAGCTATGGCATAACGCCATGAACTAGATATTTGTTTCAATATTATTATTTCGGTGTAATCTGTCGAAACGCCTGCCATAAGGAATGCGAATGCATTGCCAGGAGCCTGAGCGCGGTTAAAGATATCAGCTGCGATGGGAGAGGAACCTTCGGAGCATACCTCTATTATTGTTGCTGCGCCGATAGTCAAAGCGAGCCCTATCAAAGTCGGTCCGACAAGAGAGGAAAAGTCGTCGGGGTGGACAAATGTTCTGATACAGGCAGCAATAATAATCCCTAGGAATATCCAACGTAATATCATGCGGGATTCTGAACATGCGGCTTTTATTGTTTTCAATGAAGCCTCTGCGCCCCAATTGAATGTTTTTAAATTTGCTTTTGCTTGTTGCCAAAACATAAAATTTGCTGGCAAATCGCTTCGGTTAGGGTTTGTGGTTAAATAACCAATCGATGAGAGCTTTTCGAAAGCGAGCCCTGTTGCTATAGCCATGAGTAAAGATAGAAAAATAAATATCAGTGTCCATTTGATTCCGATCAAGGCAATGAGGATGAAGCTAACTGAGAGTGAATTCCAAGGAGTCGCAATCAAAAATGCTATAGTTTGGCCGTTAGACGCCCCACGTTCATATAGTTTGCCAGCAATTAGCAAGACGCCATGATTGCACAGGTCAAACAAGACGCCGGCAACTGAAGCTCTTAGAATACCACTAACACTCGGAGGACCTAAGAGTGCGATTACAAATTCTTTTGGGACACGAGAGAGCAGGCCGACAGCTAATATACCCGCTAGTACGCCCCACCACATAGTATCCATTATGGCTCGGACCGAATTGCAAAAAAATAATACGGTTTGAAATTTATAGTCTGAAAAGCCAAAAATACTGATCGCCAACACCACCACATAGCTGGCTAAAATTATGGCTGTAGTTCCCCACAGCAGAACATCTAGCTTTTTCTGGGGTGTTTCGCAGCAGGTGCTCATTGAAAACTCGATCTAGAGATATTCATATTGTCTTTACCGCTAGTATACGACTAGAGTTCGGATTTCTATGCTTTCTCGGGGTCTGGTATCCTCTGGCGCGAGGTTATTTTTGAAGCCTGTATGGGGCGTGTAGCCGATCTTTTTGTCCGCGGCGGTGGAATCCCAGTTTCTAAGCAATAGGACTTCATCAGGTTGCATGTCAGAAAAGTAGTACCATTTGTGCGAGAGGCTATGCCTTAGAGAATAAATTTGCCCGCTATGCCTAGGCATATTTGGATCACTTTCGCCAAAGTGATGTATATCCGTCTGAACTAGATCATTGACCTTGACCGATCGAACATCACAGAGAGCAAGAGGAAAGTCTTGGGCAGGGCCTATAATCGGTCGCCAGGCATTTATCAGGGCGAGTCGGCGGCCGATATAATGAGTTTTATTGGCTTTTTCAAGTATTTCAATACTTCTCTTGGGTGCAGAAGAGAGGGTGTAGTCTACATGGGCAGCTGCAACGGGGTTACGAACTTCCGCCTGCTTGGCTGAGGCTCTCACCTTGCTACGCTGGTTGTGGTCAAAAACGAGGACATCTGTAGCATTCAATTGTGTTTTTAGTAGTTCAATAATTTCAGGGTAGTATTGCCTTTTCACCACCTCATTATCGTAAAAGTCGCTGACCCTTGATTTGTGATTGATTAGCGAAAAACCTTGTATGTCAATGTCAAAGCTATCAATTGTTTCTCTTCCATCACTGATGACCATTTTTTGGTAGCTGTTTGGAGGGCGTACGATTTTTTTCCCGCTAGAAACCGGATAAACGAGATGTTCAGCAGTTAGACTTTTGCTATCTATATATGCGATATCTCCTTCAACACTATTCTTACTCAAGGCCATATTATATCTCCCCCTAAATTCTCTGATGAGTGGTGATTAGCAATGATTACCAGTATACATATTCGTTATGTTGCGTTGCAAAGTAATATACTCTGCTGACGCCCAAGCAAAGCAACTGCACTAGTTTTGCAGCAGCGTCTATTTTAGGTCCACAATAAACGAGTAAAATGCTCGTCGAACAAATTACGCAAGTAATTGTTAAAGCAACTCAATTCCCAAAGAGCGACAGTATTTAACAAATCAAAAGTAATGTCTTATACGATTTTTTGGTCAGTATGCATTTTGTAAGACTGTTTACCTGTTTTTTGTCGCTTTAGCTCGGATTGTATATTGTCATTAGGCGAGTTATTGCTATAGTAGCTCACTAAGTCTATACGGAGAGCTTTAATTATGGCTAGTGTATTGAATCCTCATACAGGTGTGCGATCTCAGGTCAGCGGGCAGGAATGGGAGACCAGAGTCGATTTGGCTGCGGCATATAGGTTAGTAGCTCATTATGGTTGGACGGATATGATTTTTACGCATTTGTCCGCTCGTGTGCCCGGACCCGAAGACCATTTTTTGATTAATCCTTATGGATTAATGTTTGACGAAATTACGGCTTCTAATTTAGTTAAAGTTGATCTAGATGGTAATATCGTTATGTCGAGCGACTACGACGTCAACCCGGCCGGCTTCTGTATTCATAGTGCTATCCACATGGCGAGACATGACGCCAAGGCTGTGATGCATCTTCATACGGACGATGGAGCGGCTGTTTCTGCCATGGACGAAGGATTGATGCCTCTAACTCAGACGGCAATGGTTTTGTTGCCACAGGTCGCTTACCACGATTATGAAGGGGTGGCCTTAGACCTTGATGAGCGGGAGCGTCTAGTTAAAGATATAGGTGACAAGAGGATTCTATTATTGCGTAATCACGGCACTTTAGCCGCGGGGGAGTCAGTCTCTAGCTGTTTTATGCTGATGTATCTTTTAGAGCGTGCATGTTCGATGCAAGTCCGAGCGATGAGTAGTAATAAACTCAGGATGCCGTCTCAGGAGGCGATTACCACTTCTTCCAATCAGGGAAACCGATTAATCGAGTCTGAAGGACTGCATAAACTTGCTTGGCCCGCGTTGCTTCGTATGCTCGATCGTGCCGACGGCAGCTATAGAGATTAATTTTCCCGGTTTATTGTTATATACCCAGCCTTCTTAAGGCCTGCTTTGTCATATAGGTTTTGACAATGTCATACTCGGGGTCAAGCTCGGAATCCCAGTTTCCTCGGCAAGTCTTGCCATGATGAAAACGAGTCACATTGTTTCTTTGCACGTCATGGCTGATTGCCCAGTTCCAACTCCACTCTGGTCGACCGTCGCTTGCGAGTATAGCGTGATTATCTGTTTTCAGTTGGCCGCCTCCGCCTTCAAGGCCTTTCCACATTTCACCTTTTCTATCATAGGTTATGCTCATGCCAGCACCCATATTTCTGGCATCCATGTAGATCCGTCGTTTAGTTACGGGAGCCTTAGGATAACCGATAGGTTCCCCTTCGAAGACAATCACTTCGGGAATAAGTGATTTGCCAATCTTGAAATATGTTTTGTTCTGCTTCCCTCCGACCAAGTCCGGCATCCAATTGTCGCGATCAGGGTGCCATTGGGAGTGAGATGAACCTAAAAATGGCCCACGATGGATAATTCGAAAGTTCCCCCAAGTAAGCATTGGATCACCCGAGGCCCAAGCATCAGACAAGTATAGGTTCATCCCTGGCATATATGGTTCGAACCTTTGATTGGAGGGAAACCTTCTAACTCTTTTTAGATTAGGAAGGTATCCCCATAGTTCAGGGACGTCCTTTTGATTATATTTCCACTTGCTTAGGAAGGCGTGACCTTTGACATCTTGCGTATGCGTAAACCAGATAGACTGCAACCGGAGAAGATCCTCATGTCCTTTTAGGTAAGGGCCTGCAGCTGAGGGGTGTACTAGGCCTGAGCACTGTTGCTCTGCCCAAACCCAGTCGTATTCGAATTGCACCTCTCCCTCAGGATTGACTGTTTTGGCAGGGATCGGGTAGATCCCCTTGTCGTGTCTGCCCCAGCTGAGTGTAATATTTGCGATTGCCTCGTTACCCGTTTTAGGGTCTGGAAATGGCAGCCCGCCGATCCAGGGAGCACCACTTTTAGTATAAACGTTACCATCTTTTCCAAATGCTGCTTGCCCTTGGTTGCGAATAGTCGCGTCTAAAAAATATGGTGGAAATGCCTTTTCAATGTCATGTTCAGAGGCTTGTATTTCAAAGGTTCTCCCGTCCTGAAGTATTTGCTGGAATGTAATGGGATCAAGGAGGTCTTGGACAAGGGATACACTGTCTTTATCAATTGTGTCACCAACTCTAACACGGCCTTTAGTGAATGACTCTATGTCTAGAAGTTCTTCAGGATAGGCTTTGCTAGCATCTGCTGAATGACTAATCTGTGGCCATAGAGAAGTTAAAATGCCTGCTCCTCCGATGCCACTTGCTGTTCTATTAATGAACGTACGTCGATTGTAATCAAAGTTATATTTTTGAATATGCAAAACCGCTCCTCCCTTAAAGCAAGAATCTTATTCTGACTAGGTAAGGACATGTTGTGAAGGCTTTTGTTCAATTAAATTGGTTTTATGTGCACCCACATTTTTACTTCAGTAATTTCTTTAGGATTCATTAATATTATATTACATAAAAATATGATCCCATTATTTTTATATCATAGCCATATAAAAGCCTCTAAGATGGATTTAGAGTGCGCTAAACACTAGTTCAATCAAATATTTAAGACGTTTTTCAGCCTTATCTATCTGATTGCTAGGTAGGGCGTTAAAGTGTGGTAATTTGACTAAAAAACTCACAAATAACTATTAAAGCCTGGAAACAGCGTTTGGTCTCTCTTCTATTAACTGCTGTATGGGAGAGCTTCATTCTTTTTATGGCTTGCTTCACCATGGTGGCCCTACTGTCCTAGAATAAAAAGACCATAAATCCTTGAGAACATTGAACATACTTTCGTGGCACTGCGAGTGGTAGCATTTTTTTGCGTTTCTAACTGACCAAGCAGAGAAACAATAATGTCTGCAAGGGCCCAGCCGACAGCCTGCCCATAAATTCAGACAAGGTTCTTAGAGTAGCTTTGTAAAGATCATTCGAGTCAGTTGAGTAGGCTTCTATATGTTTTCTTTCCATTTTTGTATGGCTAGTTTTTTTAAGACGTGTGTTAAATAATAATGGTAATTATTCTCTGATATACGTCAACCATTTATTTTATATGAGTTTTTCCGATAGAATGTTCGTATAGGGCAATAAATATCAAAGGCTGTTAGTGTGATGGTAATGAATACATTAGATGTTGAGAAAACGATCGCAATTTTGAACCAGATTATGAAATATGAATTGTCTGGTGTTGTGAGGTATACCCATTATGGGCTAATGGTGGCTGGTCGAGATCGGCTGAGTCTCCATCAATTTTTCCAGGAGCAAGCATCAGAGTCACTTGTGCATGCTCAGCGGGCCGGAGAGCTTGTTACTGGATTGGAGGGACACCCTTCGCTCGAAATTTCCATTATTGAAGAATCGAATAAACATAGGGCGACAGACCTGCTTAAAGAAAGCCTTAACCACGAACAAAAAGCGATCGCGTTATATAAAGAACTCCTGAATGTCGTAGCCAATGCAAGCATTTATATCGAAGAATATGCGAGAGAGATGATTAAGACGGAAGAAATCCATCGCATAGAACTGAATAAAATGCTGAAAGACTATAGCGACTAAATCGTGACATAAGAGGATGCTTTATTAGAGTGAGTACTTACTAATTCTATACGCAGCTACTTTATTGCGGTCTGACTTTACAAAATGCATTTTTTTGTACAGGAGCGCATGTCACAGATGTGGGTTTTCTTTTACTACAACTAATTTTAGCAATCCAAAGTAGTACGCTTTTCCCACTCAGTTAATTGTGAGGAAAAATCCTGCCAATCCAGCATTTTTAGCTTGACGTATGATTTAACGGTCTCTTTTCCCCAAGCATCTGCAAGGACAGAATTTTTTTCTAACAATCTCAGTGCGTCCAGAAGGTTTAGTGGTAATTTTTGTACCTTGCCGGCTTTATGCCCTTCAGTGTACATATTAATCATTAGTGGGGGCCCTGGATCTCTGTTGTTTACGACGCCATCTAACCCAGCTGCGAGTATTGCCGCTTGCCCCAAATAAGGATTCACCGCGCCATCCATTAACCTCAGTTCAAATCGCCCGTCATCAGGTATCCTTATCATATGAGTTCTGTTATTGCCTGAGTAGGTTACTGAGTTAGGTGCCCAGGTGGCGCCGGAATTCGTTACAGGTGCATTAATTCTCTTATAACTATTTACCGTAGGGTTAAAAACTGCACAAAGAGCTGTCGCACTATGCATAATGCCCCCAAGAAATTCATAAGCCAGATTTGATACCCCTAGGTCGTCGCGCTTATTGAGAAACAAGTTCTTTTTGCCTGTTTTATCCCATACTGATACATGAGTATGGCAACCATTTCCAGTGAGGTGCGCGAACGGTTTAGGCATGAAAGTCGCACGAAAACCGTGTTTCTCGGCAATTGTTTTTACCATGTATTTGAAGAAAACATGTCTGTCAGCTGTGATTAATGCATCGTTATAGTCCCAATTCATTTCAAATTGTCCGTTGGCATCTTCATGATCATTTTGATATGGCCCCCAGCCAAGCTCTAGCATCGAGTCGCATACCTCCCTGATTACAGGAAATCTCCTCATTAAAGCCTGTTGGTCATAACATGGCTTGGCTTGCATATCATACTCATCTGAAATTTCAGAACCATCCATGGTGGTTAAAAAATATTCACATTCGACGCCAGTTCTCATGCGATAACCTGCTTTCATTGCTGTCGTCAACTGGCGCTTCAAAATAACTCTGGGGGATGCTGAAACTTCTTTCCCATCCATCCATAGGTCAGACGCTAGCCAACCGATTTCTTTATTCCAAGGTAACTGAATTAGGCTAGACGGATCCGGAATACCAAACATGTCCGAATCTGCAGGTGACATGTCTAGCCAAGCAGCAAAACCCGCAAAACCCGCGCCATTCTTTTGCATTCCATCGATGGCGCGCGCCGGTACGAGTTTTGAGCGGAGGTGACCAAAGAGATCCACAAAGCTGATCAAGAAATATTTTATTCCTTTAGACGTAGCAATTTCACCGAGAGTTTTAGCCATTTTACGCTCCTATTACGTTGTTATTTCCTACCTGGGATCCAGTCTGTGCCTGCTAACGGGACGCCAGCCATCGCGGCGGCTTCTATTGTGAGTGCGACTAGATCTTCAGGTTCTAAATTATGTACATGACTTTTTCCATTAGCGCGGGCGAGAGTCTGAGTCTCAAGAGTCAGTACATTTAGATAGTTTGCCAACCGTCTGCCCCCCATCACTGGGTCAAAGCGGGCAGCAAGCTCTTCGTCTTGGGTTGATATACCGGCGGGGTCCCGACCTTCATGCCAGTCGTCATAAAATCCGGCGGATGTCCCAAGTGAGTTATATTCTTTTTCAAATGCAGGGCTATTATCACCAAGTGCAATCAATGCGGCGACACCAATTGAAACAGCATCAGCTCCCATGGCCAAAGCTTTTGCGACATCAGCTCCACTTCTAATACCTCCAGACACAATGAGCTGCACTTTACGGTGCATGTCTAGTTCTTGGAGCGCCTCGACAGCCTGCCTTAGGGCTGGAAGAGTGGGGATGCCTACGTGTTCTATGAAAACATCCTGAGTCGCCGCTGTTCCGCCTTGCATGCCGTCTAATACAACGACGTCTGCACCGGCTTTGACTGCTAAAGCCGTATCGTAATAAGTTCTGGCCGCGCCAATTTTTATATAGATTGGCTTCTCCCAATTTGTGATTTCTCTTAATTCTTGTATTTTTATGGCCAGATCATCGGGGCCTGTCCAGTCGGGGTGCCTGCATGCACTTCTTTGATCTATTTCTTGAGGGAGATCTCGCATACCAGCTACTCTCTCGCTGATTTTTTGACCAAGAAGCATACCTCCGCCACCCGGTTTTGCTCCCTGACCAACGACTATCTCTATCGCATCGGCTTTTCGAAGATCGTCTGGGTTCATTCCGTAGCGAGATGGTAGTAACTGGTAAACCAAGAGGTCAGAGTGCTCTCTCTCTTCAGGTGTCATTCCACCATCGCCAGTTGTGGTGCTGGTCCCCGCAATAGTTGCTCCTCTGCCTAAAGCCTCTTTTGCCGCCCCTGACAACGCACCAAAACTCATACCAGCAACCGTAATCGGAATTTTTAATTCTATCGGCTTTGTGGCAAAGCGTGTGCCTAGGGTAACACTGGTAGTACATTTTTCTCTATATCCTTCCAACGGGTAACGTGACATGCTAGCACCCAAAAAAAGGAGATCATCGAAGTTCGGAACAGAACGTTTTGCCCCCCAGCCTCGGATGTCGTAGATCCCTGTCTCAGCAGCACGTTGGATTTCCGCTATGACTTCTCGCGGGTAAGTCGCAGATTCTTTTAGTCTGCTCCGCAGCTCATTTACATTAATTGGGCCATCACCATCTTTTTTAATAGGCATCAGCGTTATCCACTTTGAAGTTGTAAAGTTTTCTAGCCGAACCGAAGCGATTGAACTCAGCGGCGTCAGCTCCTGTAATTCCGGCACAAATGAGTAGTGCTTCTAGTTCATTCTTATGCTTTTCAGCCATACTCTTCTGTACGCAGTCAGCGCCTAGGCTTGCTACAGATCCGCGCACGTACAATCTGGTCTCATAGAGTGAGTCCCCTAATGCCTCTCCGGCATCACCACAAACAACCATTCTTCCTGACTGCGCCATAAAAGCACTCATGTGCCCCACAGATCCTTTCACAATGATATCCGCTCCTTTGAGAGATATCCCGCACCGCGAACTTGCGTCCCCACAGACTAATAGTGTTCCTCCATGCGCGGTAGCTCCGGCATAGTGAGAGACATTACCAGTAACGGTTATATAGCCCGACATCATATTTTCAGCTACAGCTGGACCGGCATTCCCATCAACTGTTACCTCTGCCATTTGGTTCATGCCTGCGCAGTAGTATCCAACGTGGCCTTGAATGTTGATTTTAAGGGGCGAGGATAATCCAACCGCCAAAGCATGCGCGCCGTTCGGATTTATGACGTTAATACTTTCTGTATTATTTGCGATTCCTAGCGAGTGCAGCTTTTGATTCAGCCCGCGTGTAGTACCCGCAGAGAGGTCATATTTTAAAGACATATTAGTGGCTCCAACTATAGATTTTTCCTGGAGCAGGCTCCCACGTAGGCGCACTTTGAGCGCCTGGTAACAGTGCGATCGCTCTGTATTCCGATGCCATAGCAACCCAGTCGTCTGTTTCACTAATGACTGCAGGTTTGCACGCTATTGGGTCACGGAGCACGGCAAATCCGTCCTTTGTCCCAACCGCAAAAGTATAAAATCCATCAAGGTCTTCAAGTGCATGATTAAGCGCTTCTTCTATCGTATCACCTTTTTTAATTCTCCAAGCAAGGTACCCTGCGGCCACTTCGCTGTCATTGTCACTTGAAAAGTAAATCCCTTCTTTCTGTAATTTGGTCCTCAATCTGTTGTGGTTAGAAAGTGATCCGTTATGCACTAGACACAAGTCATCTCCGGTGGAAAATGGGTGAGAATGCGCGGTGGTTATCGCGCTTTCGGTTGCCATCCTTGTATGGCCAAGAGCGTGAGCTCCACTCATAGAAGAAATCGAGAATTTGTCCAAGAGGTTTTTGGGAAGGCCTTCCGCTTTGTAGATTTCGATAGAAGAGCCGCTACTCAAAACCGTCAGATCTGGGAAGCATCGGTTGAGCTCAAGGATCGCCTCTTTGCTTTTTCCTTTTAATGTGATCAAGAAATGGAGTGACTTAAGTTCTTGCACTGAAGCCTCAGGGAACGATTGCTTTATAGCTGCTAATAACTCGTTCTTTGAGAGAGGCACCTTAGACATGGCAACGATCTTTAATTCATTAGCCGCAGTTACGTTGTGATAAATTGCGCATCCTGCACTGTCAGGACCTCGGTCGGTCATCTCATTCAGCATGCTTGAAAAATAGCAGCCAAGCTGCTTTTCAAATGATTTAGTTTTAGCAAACAACCCAACTATGCCACACATAATCAATCCTTAATTAAAAATTAAGCTTTTTAACAAGCAATTCTGTTAGATATACAGCGAATTAATAGACGGGTTAAAGCCCATCAAAACGCCTCCACTTGAGATAATACTATTTTTTATAGTATTGAAAAGGAAATGCCCGTCTGCCGGGGTGCAGAAGACCCGTAACATGTTTTCATATGCCAATAGATATACGTCTACAGTTGCAATTCGAGTAGGGGTAAGTTGGTTAGGTTTTAGAGAACCAAGGTCAAATGACGTCAAGACAGATAGCAGGTTCCAGATGTTGGGTCCCCCCGCTATAAATTCTGCACAATCGTATGGAAGGATCAAAAATTGTTTATCAAACGCTTGAGGTGTTACTGCAATAGAGCACCAAGTGGTGTCGCCTGCGCCACTTACTGCCAGAAATTGGTCTCGGATTATTTCACATATAAAGCCGCCCTGATCTTGTAGGTGACATTTAAATAAAGGGCCTAACTCGCCATTGATTTTTTGATTGATCCACTGCCTGCTCTCACTGCCAACGACTAGACATTTAGGAGTGGGACTTAGATCCATAATAAAGTCTTGCGAGTTTAAATGAGGCAGTGCTTCACCTATTGCGGTTTCCATTCCAAAAAATTCGCCAATTTTAGCGTTGGAGTCAGTGTAACACTCTAATAGTGGGCTTATTTTCATGGACATTATTTGTTAGTGGCTGCTTCGTTAAAATTATGTTTGATTCTAGTGTGTTGATTGTCTTAAATTCTCAGGGTCATAAAATGGCATACTCACAATTCGTGCGTCAATTAGATTGCCTTTTGAAGTTTTAATGCAAATTTTTTCTGGTAAAGCGGCAGTCGAGTCAATCATTGCTAGACCGATAATGCCTTTGTGATGAGGACTATAAGCTACGCTCGTGACTCGTCCTAGAATACTGCCCTCTCTGATAATTAAATTACATTCTAATATCTGAGACTGCCCAATTTTTATACATTCAAAACCGACAAGCAGTCTTTTAGTTTGTCTTTTTAGCTGGACTAAGGCGTTTTTCCCGATTGATTGTTCTTTACTCAAGTCGACTCCCCATCCTAAATTGACTTCAAAAGGCGTTGTCATGCCATCAGTATCTTGCCCTAGTATTATGTGGCCTTTTTCCAGTCTTAATAGCCTCTGTGCTTCAACACCAAAAGGTGTGATACCTAAAGATTCCCCCGCTACCGTTAATGCATCCCAAATAGCCTGTACTGAATTAGCCGGGGCATGGATTTCATATGCTAGCTCCCCGACAAATCCGACACGGAGGACTCGCGCCATAACATTGGCTACCCGGACTTCTCGTATTGCGAGGTATGGAAAATCAGCTTCAGATAAAGACTGGTCAGTGATGGTTGATAAGACTTTTCTAGATAGAGGCCCAGCTAAATTCAACGCACCTACTTGGCGCGTCCTATCAACGATTACCACATTTAAACTGGATAAATCCGCAAAAAGGCGCAGTTGTTTTACTACAGTATGGGCATTAGAGCTTGTCGTAGTGATATAGAAATGATCATCTGAAAAGCGAGCGGCAACGCCATCATCTATTAGAACCCCAGAGCCATCCACCATAAAGATGTATCGCGTCATATCTGTTCTTAGCTTATCGAATTTACAGGTGTAAGCATACTCGAGCAACTTAATACAGTCAGGCCCGAATAGTTCAACTTTACCTAGTGTGGCTACGTCTATGATACCAACACTGGTTCTGACTGCAGCATATTCTTTTTCTATTAGTGTCTGTTTAGAACCTTTCCCATAGAACATGGGACGTAGCCAGTGTCCATTTTCTTCAAAGTTTGCTGCCATTTTCTGATGACATTTATGCATAGGTGTCCTCCAATACTTTCGGAATCGTTTCCCAGCTAACGCACCTATAGCTACGGGGTGAGTAAAAGGACGAGGTGTGGTCGTTCCTATTGCTCCTGGGGTTTGTTGGTTTAGGTGAGCAAGTATTCTTACTCCGTTCATGTTTGAGGTTTTCCCTTGGCTGGGACCCATCCCTATTGTTGAGTAGCGCTTCATAAGCTCTACAGAGTTGAATCCTTCGCGCCAGGATGTGCGTAAATCATTCAACTGTATGTCTTCGTCAAAGTCTACAAATTCTTTACCTTTCGGGTGGGCGGTAATTGGATAAGGGTGTGAATGTGCACATCTTCCCCTCTCTGGCCGCGTAACGACAGGTAGGTCGCAGCCCAAGAATTGCGCAGCTTCATATGCTGCCGCAATGCCGTCATCAATTTTCGATTTAAATTCGTAAATTCCGTTTACTTGACCGGCCGCATACGTCCCGACTGGGATTTGAACAGGAATGACTTGTTCCAGCGTTGGTAAATAAGAGAGTTTTGCACCAGCTTGCACCAGTAAGCTGGAGGCGGGCGACCAACCTACACTCATAAGCAATCCATCGCATAGAATATTTTCAATTTTATTGTGTTCAGTGACTACCGTGATACCGGACAACTCTCCTTTATGCAGAGAAGCTTCTGTTATGGAGATTATTTTTGTGACTTTAATTCCCGCATTCCTTGCGTTTGATATTTCTGCGTCATGGGCGTCTGGAACAGACGATAGGTCGATAATTGCTACAATGCATAATCCAACATTTTTGAGGTTTATTGCACGTTCGTACGCCTCAGTATTACCAGCAAGTACTACAGCAGATTCGCAAGGTAGCACGGAATATCTGCTCATCAATCGTTCAGCTGCACTCAACAACATGATGCCAGGGGCATCGTTGTTTCGAAAAACTGCAGGCTGTTCGTAGCTTCCAGTTGCGATGATGAGCGCTTTTGTATGTACTTCTTTGATCCCATCTGGTCCAATTAAAGGCACTGTGCCGCCTTCGTAAAAGCCCGCCGCATAGTGCATGGGGAAAGTAGACACAGACGAAAAGTTGTTTAGATTTTTTATTGCCGTATCTTTAAATTTTTTTGCCGACTGATCATTGTTGTGACGGTAGCCTAGGGTCCCTCCGAAGTAGTCGTTTTCATCCGCGATAATAATTTTCAGTTTGGTTTTTCCGAGAGATTCAGCAGCAGCTATTCCTGAAGTACCTGCGCCAATAACGAGCACATCACAAAAAAGTTGTTTTCTCGCCTGGCGCCATGAAGGAGCGGCAGAGTTAACTTTACCAAGCCCAGTCATTGAACGAATTAACTTTTCCCATAGTGGAAACAAAAATTTAGGCCTGTAAAAAGCCTTATAGTAAAAGCCGACGGGTAAGAGCGCTGAGAAAAAATTGAGAACTTGTGCTAGATCTCTTTTTAGTCCCCAAAATGTATTTACGGCTCGGTAATGAGTACCCGCTGAAGGGTGGGTTACATCTGCTCTGATATTGGTTTCCATCGAATTTTCTAAGATGACATTAGCATCATGATTTGCCATTGAAACAGTACTGCGACGACGGTGGTATTTGAAACTTCTCGCTAAGATTCTTTGTCCATTTGCAATAACCGCGCTTGAGATCACATCTCCCTTATATGCCGATATTTTTGTTCCCTCAAACCAGAAATCGATTTTTACTTTTCGGTCTATCCATTCGTCGTGTTGGGGCGGTAAGCGTTTACTCACGAAGCACCTCTGCACTATAAATTTGGTTAGTTCCTGTATTGCGCTTCACTTTGAACCAAATTTGACTGGTTGTGTGAAACCAAAATTCAGTATTGATCTTCGGCACACTATCCCGCTCATAGACCCAATCCCCTGCAGACATGTTGTCCGTCAAGTTTATTGGCTCTAAGATTGCATCGTGAGCTGGCACAAATTCGGAGATAGCACGCAAACCTAATAAAGGGAATTCGAAAAATTTCATGGTGCTAATCTCCTCGGATTAGTGTCCAATTGCCGCGGCTCCTTTTTCTCCGACCAAATCGAAGTTTTTGAATCGAGCTAAGTTGAAAGATCGAATTAAAGGGTCATCGGAGTTGGCTGCTATTGTTCTCGCCATCGTCTTGCCACTGATTGGTGTTGCTTTGAACCCCCAGGTTCCCCATCCAGAATCTAGGAAAAATCCTTTTACCGGAGTCGTTCCCATGATTGGCGCGAAGTCAGGAGTCATATCAGCCATTCCAGCCCATTGACGGTTTATTTTGACTCCACTTAAAAAGGGAAATAAATCAAGTACTTGATCGCAAAGGCCAGTGACAAACTCAAAAGTCGAGCGCCTCGAATGGAGCTCCATTGGGTCTAAAGCAGCTCCCATCACTAGTTCTCCTCTCGAGCTTTGACTGAGGTACATATGCAGGCTTCCAGACACAATAATCGTATTTAACCAAGGCTTTATAGGTTCTGTAACGCAGGCCTGTAGGGGAAATATTTCTATAGGGGTTTTTATCCCTACCATTTTAGATACTGAGGGAGTGTGGCCGGCAACGGCAGATAGAACAGTTCTTGTTTTGATTACCCCTCTCGGCGTAACGACTTCTGAGACCCCTTCCGAGTCAGTATTAATCCCGATAACGGGGGTGTGCTGATGTATTTCGACACCTCTCGCAGAAGCGCTTTTGGCATAGCCCCATGCGACAGCATCATGGCGAGCCACTGCGCCAGGCTCGTGATAAAGGGCACCCTCAACCGCTTGAGATCCACCGCAGTCGATCTGGATTTCAGGGCAAGCTCGTAGCACCTCATCTGGGTTTATAACCTCACTTTTGATACCTAAATGCTTGTTTACTTCTGCGCGCCAGCGTGCTGTGCGTAAAGTCGATGTATTATGGGCAAGGGTGAAGTGTCCGCGTTCGGAGAAAAATATATTTGTATCTAGATCGCACGAAAGGTTTTTGAAAAGCTTTATACTCTGATCGTAGAACTTAACCCCATCAGGAGTTAAGTAATTTGATCTTATAATTGTGGTGTTCCGTCCAGTATTGCCACCACCAATATATGCAGAGTCGAGAACTGCTACATTTGTAATCCCATGATCTTGAGAGAGGTAGTGCGCACACGCGAGACCATGGCCACCAGCGCCGATAATCACCACATCATAAGTTGGTTTCAGATCGCTAGGTGTATTGAGCCAGTTATCCTCGGCATAGTCTTCGATAAACGCATATTTTAGTAATCTCATTGACATGGCAGGTGATGTGATTTCCTATTGTTCATTCCCACGCTATTTATGGTGAGTAGCCTACACGAGGCTAATCAGTCCGATGGGATTTTCTTATTTCTATCGTTACGCCCGATCTGGTGGAATTATTCAACTTAAATCGCAAGAAGCTCAGGCGAAATAGTCCTATGGCAAACAGTCCATATACATTTCTTGATCCCAGTCGGTAACTGTTGCCATGAATTTTTCCCATTCATCGTTTTTGTACCAATGAAAAACTTTATACATTTCGTCGGGCATCGCAGATTTTACGACCTCATCTTCTGCCAACCTATTAAGCGCCTCTCCAAGGGACATGGGTAGTTTTTTCACTTGTTTTCCCGCCTCCATAGCCTCATAGATGTTTCTGTTTTCTGGCTCTCCGGGGTCTATATCGTTACTAATTCCATCTTCAAAGACTTTCAGAAGAGCGGAGCCGAGGAGGTATGGATTCACCATACTGTCCACTGCGCGATATTCGAATCTACCTGGAGCGGAGATACGTAGCCCAGTTGTTCGATTTTGATAACCCCAATCGGCAAAGACAGGTGCCCAAAAACCAGTGTCCCACAGTCGACGGTAAGAATTAACAGTTGAGCAACCTATGGCAGTGAGTGCACCTAGATGTTTCACAATGCCGCCCACACATTGAAGGCCTATCTTCCCTGGTTTTTGGATATCATCTGTGTCGGGCATGAATGTATTTTCTCCACCCATCCGGTAGGTAAATACGTCATCCATTCCAGGAAGCGTATCGTTATGGAGTCGATTGAGGCGACTTTCTCCACCTTTCCACAGAGAGACATTAGTATGACATCCCGATGCGGACACACCCATAAATGGCTTGGACATAAAGCAAGCTATAAGATTGTTCTCTCTTGCCACCTGCGCACAGATTTGACGATAAGTAGATAGCCGATCTGCATTTCTAACTACGTCGTCAAACATCCAGTTGAGCTCTAGCTGGCCAGGAGCGTCTTCATGGTCTCCTTGAATCATGTCCAAGCCCATAGCTTGCGCATATTCTATTACCTGCATGAAAACCGGCCTTAAGCTTTCAAATTGGTCTATGTGGTAGCAGTATGGTTTGCTAAAGCCGCCATCCGGTTTTCCATCTTCACCGCGCTTTAACCACATCATTTCAGGCTCGGTACCTACACGGAATTCCAGCCCATGCTTAGCCTGAAAGTCAGTATTCATTCTCTTCAGGTTCCCACGGCAGTCAGATGTTAAAAATGCGCCTGGATTTTCACGTTCTTCTCTATTTCGGAAGCATATGCAAAACACTCTGGCCACACGCTTATCCCATGGCAGTTGACAGAAAGTTTCAGGATCAGGTATCCCAACTAGCTCCATTGCCTCCGGACCATAGCCGATATAATTACTGTGTCTGTCGACAAAAAGGTTAGCAGTAGAGCCGTAGACGAGTTGGAATCCACTTTCTGCAGTTTTCTCCCAGTGATCAGCAGGAATTCCCTTACCTACGATTCGCCCTGTTACTGAGATAAATTGATAATAAATGTAACGAATCCCTAATTCATTTATCTTGGCGCGAACTTCCTTTACCAATTCATCTCTATTGGGCGTGCGGACATATTGCTCTAGATCTGTATCACTTGACATTGGAACTCCTTATTCCGACCCTGCATGTTTGCTATTATAAACATTACGTAATTTACGATCGCATTGCAAAGGGTAAGTCTAGTGATAGTATCGTATCTAAATAGTTTGTTTTAAGGCTAGGTTTCAGTTGAATAGTCGGAGGACTATTTAGACGCACAGGTCTAGTGCGGCGACTTTTTTGTATAGTAGGAATACAATTTATTCCTTTGGTTTTAAAGATGTGGGTTTTTTAAATTTTACGGAGCAAATCTGAATCTAGTGACTTCCAGAAAAGCGCAATCAATGCGGCAATTTTTAACTGGTCTATCCGAAAAACGCATTCGGCATGTTTACGCTGGATTATTCGACCAAGAAGGGACATGGCGAGGAAAAAAACTACCATTATCACAATTTAGTGAATTCGCTTTAAAAGGTTGGTCTTTTATAGATGCTCTCCCGTGGTGGGGGCCAAACGACACAGTGAGGGTGGATAAAGCTTTTAGGAGTGAGGCCTGCTCTTTTGATCGGGAGAGCCTAAGAAAATACCCTTTTGAAGCTGACTCAGTAATTGTGGCAGCAGATTATGAAGGTCCGTCGAAGAAATTTTCTCCACGCGTTATGCTGCAGAAGCAGATAAAAAAAGCGGATAAACTAGGTTTTTCCGTGCTTGGTGCGAGTGAGTTTGAATTCATTATCCTAGATCAAACGGCTAGCGAGTTGCAGGCAGAGGGTTACCAGAAACTAAAGAGTTTCAGTCTTGAAAACCGGTGTTGGTCGGCCATGCTACCCAGTATTTCGGCTGATCTTTTGGCAGGCTACGAGGAAACCCTTAGAAATGGGGACATTGAACTTCATCATATATGTAGTGAATTAGGTCCTGGTTGCTTGGAAGCGACAATGCCTGTTAAACCTCTTTTGCGGGCAGCAGATGACGCTGCCTTTTTTAAAATGTTTACTCGAGCATTTTTTAGTCGAGAGCAAAAGACAGCCTCTTTTATGGCTCAGCTTAGCAATGATCACCCTGGTTTGGGAGGACATCCCATAATCTCTTTGCATGATAAAAACTCTGGCGAATCAGTGTTGTTCGAAGGTGGTTCCAAACCAAGGCTATCCCGATTAGGGCGACATTTTGTTGCTGGGATACTTCGTTTAATACCTGAGTTAACAGCATTTTATGCGCCCAATGTGAATTCTTATAGAAGGTATGCCCCTGGCAATTGGGCTCCTAGGACTGCTACATGGGGCTACGACAATTACACTTGTGGTTTGCGTTTGGTTGCTAGTCCTATCGAAAATGCGAGGATAGAGTTTCGTCTGCCTGGTGCAGATATAAATCCTTTTTTAGCATTTTCCATGATGTTAGGTGCGGGCTTGTATGGAATTGAGCAAGAACTTATTCTCCCCGCTGAGACGACGGGTGTAGGTCGTGACAAGGTGCCGGAGGACATAGGTTCTGTTCCTCGAAGCTTGCTGGAGGCGGCAGAATTGCTGGCGCAAAGCCAAGCAGCCGGAAGAATTTTTGGCAAAGATTTCAGTGAACACTGCGTGGAGTGTTGCATCGATGAGGATGAGCGAATGAGACGTCATGTGTCAGCGTTTGAGCGTGAAAGGTATTTGTTTCATGTATAGTTTGTATTGAAGAGCTTGGTGAGAAATAGGTGTCATGTTGGAACTTGAGATCACTGAAGATCAGGTAGCTGATTTCCATTCAGATGGATTTGTACAGGTTGATCGTATCATTAGCGATGAAAGCGTCTCTTTGCTGCGGGAGCGCTTCGACAAACTTTTTGCAGAAGAGTATGAAACTGGAATTGCCCCCGACGAAGTTAATTGGCAGGCCGAACGGGATCCTCCTGAGAACACGAGACAGTTATGCAATGCTTGGAAATCGGACAGGAGCGTTGCAGGTGTCATTCTGCACTCAGATATCGGCCGAGCATGTGCGACTTTGGGCGGATGGCCTGGGGCTAGAATAAGTCAAGATAATCTGTTGTGGAAGCCTCCTGGCGGTAAGCCATTAGGGTTTCATCAGGATTCGGCTTACGAGCAGTGGACTGCCATACCTGACTGGGCTAGCTGCTGGATAGCACTTGATGATACGACTGCCGAAGGAGGCACTGTGGAGTATGTTCGAGGCTCACATCGCTGGGGACAGTCAGGGATGATAGAGCAGTTTCATGCACCTAACAATCCTATAAAAGAAGTCTCAGAGGCTGCTGCCGCTGCGGGGGTCGAAACCCCTGAGAGGGTGCCCATTGTCGTGAAAGCTGGAGGAGGGGCCTTCCATCAAGGGTGGACCTGGCATGGCTCTGATATAAATCGTACCCAGCGACCTCGCCGATCGATAGTTGCTCATTGCATGTCATCAGAAAATGAATTTCATGCAGAATTTGTGAGCAGTATCTATAGTCGATATAAAAAATTTGGTACTGTGGAAATGGATGAGTCTTTTTTCCCCATTATTTGGCGATTAGATGGTTATCGTTCAGGATTTTTGAAAGAGTATTGTGCAAATAATGTGACGTAAGGAGCTTGACCAAATGGAAGCTATTAAAAGAGTGTTCATAGCATTCAACTATTTGGCTACCCCGTTGTGGATTTTATTTTGGCTAGGTGGAAGTGGTGTAGATCTAGAACCGGTGTCGAGCTTGAAAGGTGCACTTGATCACCTTACGTTTTTGGCACTTATTGTTGCTCCACCGCTTGTTATCCACAGGCTCATTGATTATTTGTTTGAAGGTTTTCGATGATACACAACGCCTGTTTTGCTTTAAGCAGCGCATGAAGCTGTCGCTGTCAGGATCTCTGCGAGCTGCGCCCCCCAAGATTGCTGATCTTTGTTTGATGTGATTAAATCTTGCCTAACTTCAAATAGCGTATTTGGGAGTTTTCGAGCTAGCGCGTGTGTGGGGATAGTACAGTCTTTCTCGTCAATTTTGTAAGGTTCATTGTCTCCAACTTTGAGGTTTGTCTTTCGAGAGATGAAATCTAAGACGGAGTGAGAATAAGAAGCGTCACTAGAATGAAGCACCCCAAGTTCCCAAGGCCTTTGGTAGCTCAGATAAATCGGAGTAAAGCTGTGTATCGATATAAATATTGTTTCTATACCCGCTTTACTGCGCGCATCGAGTAGCATTTTTATTTTCAGGTGGTATGGGTTATAGAATTCGTCAATTCTCTGGCGTCGCTCTTTATCGGTGATTTGGAGATTTCCTGGGATAACTGTGGTTTCACTTTTTTTGGGAATCAGGGAAGGGTGTTTTAACATGCGGTTGCAATCTATAACGAGCCGAGAGTAGTTCTGCCAAACTAAGGTGGCATCAAGGATTTTAGACAGTTCCTTCGCTACGCCCAAGGCTCCGATATCCCATCCGATGTGACGTTGTAATGTCTCCATGGTGAGCCCAAGATCATCAAGGACTGCTGGGACAGCGGAGCTTGCATGGTCACACGTTAAAAAGAACCGCTCTTTTGAGTGGGGGCGGAGGATGCCTATTGGGTTCTCTTCAGAGGAAGTTAGGATGCTCAAGACAATTAGCTTTTTTCAGTTGTTGTATCGGAGTGTTTATAGCGGTCATGCCAAGCGAACCCCTGCCAGGTGACTAATTTTTCTGGGCAGATTTTAAATGTCCAGCAGGGTTCTGTGTTTACTGAACTGCGATACTCTGACGATTTTTCGCCTAGGTACCGAGGACCGGTATGTTCAGAGCCTATCCGGTTCCAGATTGAGCTTTCCCCATTGTCAAGAACAGGGCCGACAGGCTCTTCAATAACTTCTGCTAGTCCTTCACAGATAACTTTTCGAATTGGAGGTTCGGGCTCGTCGACCACTAAAGAAACGCGGGGGTCATCTGCAATAAAGCGAGCCCATACTGATTTTTTTCTAGCGACTAGCCAAAATGCTTCACCGTCCCAATGATACCAGACAGGAACGACATATGGACTTCCATCTGGTTTTAAGCACGCCAGTCGAGCGAGCCATGGGCCTGCCAAAAAATCGTTAACTTCTTGGCTATTCATTCCCCCAATATTGTTTCCCCGCCATGTACTTTTTTTGTTCATTGTTTAAAAAACCTCGAAATACTCTCGGTGCTCCCAGTCCGTGACATAGGCTTGGAAGCGATCGATCTCTGACTGTTTCACAGCTAGCAGATAGTTGACAAAATCATCCCCAAACTCCGATCTAAATAATTGACTGTCGCTCAATTCCGATACAGCCTCCATCAGCGTTCTAGGCAATAGCGGCTTGTTTGATTCATAGGGTGAAATATCAGCTGGCCCTGGATCAAGCGCGTTATCTATGCCATGGATGCCCGCGATAATTTGCGAGGCCATGTAAAGATAAGGGTTGGCACAAGGTTCTCCCGCGCGGTTCTCTATATGAGTTGCACTATCTCCTGGTCCACCTAAAACTCGGATTAATGCTCCTCTATTTTCAGAGGCCCATGTGATTTTTGTGGGTGCGAACGATTGGGGCGCGTAGCGTTTATAACCATTGATCGTTGGTGTTGAAAAAACACATGCTGCCGACGTGTGCTTTAGGATCCCAGCCATGAACTGTTTTCCTAAGAGAGAAAGCGGTTCTTTATTTTCAGAATAATTGGTGAACAGATTTTCACCTGTTTTAGTGTCGCAGAGAGACTGGTGCAAGTGCCAGCCGGAAGAGAAAAAATTAGGTAAAGCGGGCCGAGTCATAAAGGTTGCATGTAAACCATTTCGTCGGCAAATCTGTTTTACCGCAGTCCGGAAAAGGAGCATGTTGTCGGCGCTCACGAGACCTACTGTTGGATCGAAGGTGAATTCACATTGACCTGGACCCCACTCGTCTTCCATGGTTCTTAGTGGTAACCCTATAGCCTCTATGTTGTTTTGTAGAATTTGTAATATGGGATCTATTTCGTCTAGTCGTTCTTCTGTCAAATATTGAAAACCATGGGCTATCACATCGACTATCGGTGGATCTGGTGGCCATCCTGACTGTTCTGGCGAATGCATTGGGTCTTTAAGGCGCGTGATATAGAACTCAACTTCTAGGCCGGCCATGTAGTTGAACCCTCGCGAGCTTAATTTACTTAGGGTGCGCCTCATTAAGCCTCGACTGTCGAAAGGGCAGGGCTCTCCTGAGGAGAGGTACATTTCAGACAAAACCCATCCAGTGTTTGGTGCCCATGGAAGGGTCCGGAAAGTGGTAGGGTCGGGAATAAGTATCGCATCGGGGCCACCGGCTAGAGCTTCCACCCCTATCCCTGCGTCGCTAGAAAACATTGGAGCAAACATATGATTAGTTGTATCAAAAAATAAAGTGGCAGTTTGGAAGTCGATACCATTTTTTAAGGCGAGAAGAAAATCATGGGCCATTACATTTTTGCCGCGAACAATCCCATGTTGATCGCCCCAGGCTACCCGAATGGTTCTGAGGTTGAGCCGCTTAATTTCCGATTCTATTCGTGACGCTGCTTCTACTTCTTCGTCACCCCACCAAGAATGTGCAGCGACAAAACCTTGTTTTCCTACGCTGCCTTCTTGCGCGCTCATAAAAGAAAGTTGACTGCGTGTTGCGTGCGTAAAGACTGGTGTTCTCTTTTGGCTATCTGGCTCACGGTGTACCTTAAATAGTGTTAGTCGAAATATCATCGTACAGAAGCATTTCGCATGAGGCAATTGTTGAACAAAGATATAGTTATCACCTAGATCTAATTACGTTCGGTATAAATCATTGGTTACATTTGGTGTGTTTATTTATAAAAACATAGGATATACAATATGATCCCTAACTTTTTATACAGTGTAATTTTATTGGACAGAAGTGTGGCTCAAAGCCTGCTGAGAGCGATTCGCCACGTATGATTGATGCGATTTACCCCTTCTACAAGGTGCCTACACGACATTGTGGCACCGGTAATAGACATAATCTCTTTATTAAGACGCAAGTCAGTAGTGTGATCATAACCATTAAACTGAGCGCGCCAGCGCTCATGGCGCACGTCGCCTCCATAGCTTTCGCGATAAGCCAGTACTTCTATGCCTTTTACGGCTCCATCTCCTTCAAGTGCTATGGCATAGTCAATGAACTCATGTTTTCCGATAACGTAATCTAGTATGAACCACCCACCGCTTTCGCTTTTCCATGCCTCTAAATTAGCCTGGCGGACTTTGACTCCCGAGCTCGCGTGGATCGCTCTTTGTTGCTCTGTGCTGAGTTCTATTTCTAGAGGCAAAAGTTTTTCCTTTCCCCATAGGATGGTCTGAGACTGACCGACCGTAAGATATTGCCTAGCGTAAAGTTGCCCGTTGTAAAAAGATAAGCTGGTCGCAGAAGTTAGGAGAATCGCAATGGAACTGTTGAATTTCCGCCGGTCCATTGCCATTTTAATATATCCTAGAAGATGTCGGGGGCATCCTTAGAATTGAAACCCTAGCCCTAAGTTTAATCCATCATGAGAGCCTGAAGACGGAGATCCGTTCGAATCCTCAAATTGTCCGTCAATTTTAAAGACAATACTGGGAGTGGGCCAGTAGTTTGCGCCTACGGTGAACATATCCCTTTTAGTGAACAACTTCGCTGTGCCAGAGTTGGTTAGCAGATTATAGTTGCTTTCATCATCATGCTCATTCCATTCTTGATAGCGCACGAATATACCTAGTTCCCCTGGTAACCGTGTTGGCATATCAAATTTATAAGAGGGCTCGACATACCATCCTTCAACCTCATCGGCACCTACTTTAGAAGGATCGAACGATGCTGAAGTATCTTTACCGAAATCCCAACGGGCATATAGCGCTCTTAACCCAAATCCCGAGGAGTGTTTGTAGTCTATATGTGCTTCAGATAGTATCGCATCGGCTTCGATACTATCTTCAGTTCCGGTGTAGTCAGTTTGATAATCTAGGGTCATGGATGCTTCAAGGCCTGGAATTCCCGTGTAGGAGATGCGACCTAAGATGGCAAGATCTTGGTCTGTCGCACTAGCCACTTTCTTGCGTCCGTTACGAACTCTCATCGCGTTAGAACCGGAAGTAGGTACAACAAGTCCAGTGTGAGCGAAGATATTATAATTTAGGCCAGGCACTAAGGTGCCCCAAAGACCAGCGGCGGCTTCAGTCCAAGTAGCGGGGATCACTTCGGCTTCTACCATGTTCCTTTCAACACCATAGAAAGTGGTAGGCTCATGGGTCAGGTTCATTATGCCAATAGGTAGGATATCGGCGCCAGCACGAAAGTGGTGATTTTCGCTAAGATCAAGTTCCAACCAAGCTAGTTCTACAACAACCTCGCCACCTTTGCCTTCGCCAATATGGCTATGCTCGAATTCGATTTCTGACGCAAATCTCGCCCAGTCATTGAATTCATGACCGACAAAAAGAACGAGGCGGTGGAAATCGGTTTTGCTAGAGTCACTTGCCCCGTTTTCTCCGTTCAGGTTGTTATAATGAAGCTCTCCATACCCCCCAATAGAAGTTTTTTCTGCCCACTCAGACGCTCTTGCACGCTTTTTAGAGCTTATTGGAGACCGGCGTGAACCCGCGGCGCCAACGACATTAGGGTTTTGTGGCACATTAGTGGACAGAATAACGTCTTCTGCTTCTGTTAGCCTGGCTTTGAGAGCGGCTATTTCGGCAGCTTGGGCATTGAGTATTTCTAATATTTGAGCCATTTGGTCGTTTTTATGATCATCAGCGATACCGATACCAGCCCATAGAGGTAGAAGAAGTAAAGTGAGTAGGGGTCTTATGAAACCCGTAGGTGACTTCATTAGTAGCGCTCTCTAATAGTTATGTTAATGCAAATGAGAATTATTATTATTATATTCTAACGAAACTGGCTATGCAACCTGTATAACATGCGCACCAGCTATCTGAACCTGTCGGCTAACCTACTGCTTTTCTATATCAATAAGCACTGGGAACGTGCATGGGTAGATAGGAGATGACGAGGAATGTACTAAGGTGTGATTTCGATATAATTGATCGAATTTGAGTTTGCCTCAACTACGTCGCGAAGTCAGGAGAGGGAACAGATAGCTATTATCTGGTCCGTCTACAACATGATAAATCATATCAAAGTTCAAGAGGAAGCTTGTAATAAGTGCGCATGATGCGGTCGCGATGCTCGATGAGTATTGGATCAATTGCGGACACTATTTCGGCGGGGGTGTTTTCAAACATAGGACGCGCTTGCGGATTTATAGGGCACTCCTCATGCGGTTGGATGACAATGAAATTACTAAACGCGGCCCAGTAAAAATCAGCTGCTGTAATAGAGTCACCAACTAAAAACTCGCTACCTTTGCCTGCTTGAGCTTTTAACCTCGTCGCCAATTCTGTCATTAGAGCGATGACTCTTTTATTGGCTAAAGCGGCTTCAGCATCCCTATATGAATATTTTTTTCCGAAATCAGAGGGTGATTCCCCTTTAGGCGGACGCATCATGTCAAGACGACGATTCCAACCGAACCCAAGCTCTCCGCAAATTTCATGGCTGATTCCTAAGACTTCAATTCGCGCGGTAGCATTTTTCGGCACCAGTGGTTTTTCAGGCGCCAAGCGTTCTAGCAGAAATAATATGTCATTCCAACGGTTAATGGGTACTTCGTCATTCCATGCTGCTACTGGCCCGCTGTTAGTCCCTGACCAAGCAAGTAGCTCTGGGTTTTCAGACATTGGGATCTGGTGGGCCAGCATGAAATCCAGTCCTTTGTACTCCATCATTGCTTTAACAGCTACGCCCCAAGCACTAGGCATGGCTTTTACGATTACCAGACGGAGTCCATCCGAGTTGATGGCTTTGTTAATGCTTGTATATTTCATCTTATTCTCCTTGTTAGGGTTTTTGTGTTACAAGAATACTTAGCAATGATAGCGAAAATTTTTAGTTTGAATAAAAACTTCAATAATAATAGCTCTCATGGAGCTCGGTTATAAAGTGGCGCATACAATACTACGATGGTATTGCGATTGCGCACACTGCTGCTGTCTTGCTTCGCAGTATGCGCGGGCCCAAGGCTTGTCGTTACTTTTCCCTTGTGTCATATCTAAAGTACCCAATTAGTTAGCCAATTACGTGTATCTGCCAATATATAGTAGACGGGCCGCGGCGCTATTATATTTGCACCTAAATAGGGTTGGTGTTTTCGAATCGTGATAACCATGTGTCTAAATGGTTGTAGAAATCATCTGGCTTTTCTAGAAAAGTCCAATGTCCAGCGTCATCGATAATTTTTAGGGTGCAATTTGGCATCGTATTGACTAGATATTCATGATATTTAACGGGTGTTAGGTCATCCTCTCGACCACAAATAGCGAGGGTTGGGGCATGAATTTCTTTAACTCGAGCCATAAAGTCGCAAGTGTCATCTGCTATCCAGTCCCGTAAGGTGACTGATGGATCACAGGCCATCATGATTTGATTTGTCTCAACAACAAGATTTTTATTTGTTGCCTTAGCAAATCCCGTTCGGTTAAGTAAATCCGGCGTCTTTTTCCCTTGCGCGTAAAGCTTGGCCGCCTCTATAGTGGCGGGGTTTACACGCAATCGCGCTCCAGTATCTATCATGATCAACTCACTGACTTGTGCTGGGTTGATTAACGCCATTGCAAGCGCAATTCCACCTCCTAGGGAATGGCCCGCTACGGTGCATTTGTCCCACCCTACTTCTTTGAGTAGCTCTCCGCAAATATGCGCATGATCCGCGACCCCTCTGAACCCTTTGCCTCCAGACAGACCATGCCCCGCCAAGTCGATCGCGATAGTCTCTCTCGATCGGCCCATCCGTTCCATGTGAGATTGAAAAACTTTGCTGTTACACCCAGTTCCATGAATATAAAGTAGTTTTTTCTTTTTAAAAACACTCTTAGGTATTTTATGAAGGTAGTGGATATCTAAATCGTCTAATGTGATGTTAGGCATATTTTCTCCTTTTCTCTTTGATTGCTCAGAGTAGTCAAAGATGTCTTTATTTCAAATATCTTCATGCTAGATCTCCCCACAGAGACTGTAGTAGTCAAGTATCCAACTACCATCCATATTTATCTCTGCAAAGCTTACTTAGACAAGGTGATGTATTTTAGAATGTCGACCACTTGTTGTGGCGAAGAGGCCCAGGCCATTGCCCCAGAATCTACTTCTTTCAAGGGGTGAATAATATCCCTATCATGAAGTGTTATATAGGTTTTTCCGAGAGCAGCGCAAAATCCGGCGTCAAAAGCTGCATTCCACTGTTTGTATTTATCCCCAAAGCGAATTACTGCAATATCACAGTCCACTATTAGCTTTTTTGTGCGGATTGCATTCACTTTGGCTGATTTGTTATCTCTCCAGAATTGGTCAGGCTCGTTCCCCAACACGTCTCCGGCGGAATCGCTAGCCTCGTGATCGGTAACTGCACTAGCATAAATAATAGGTAGTTGCAGCTTGCCAGACGCTCCAGTAATTCTTAGTCGCCAGTCAGTATGGATTTCTCCAGATAGGTAAACGTTCCAACTCATTTGACTACTCCTTTTTACTGACAATTATATCCTCGATCATCAGAAATTTCTTGGTAAGGAATCAATAGTGTTTTGGGTAGTAATTAAAATTCTAGTGTAAAGAGGACTACTAGTATAGAAGAAATTGGATCAAAAATAGCTGGTACAAAAAGGGACAGTAACTTCAGTTACTGTTATTGATGTCGGCGCGATGGGAACAGTAGCGTTGACTGCCACTCGTGAATCACCTCTTTCAGGGGAAGTGGAGGGTTCATTTGATAGCAGTAGGTGATGACGGTATTCGTGTATTAGGGATTTGTGATTTTGGGTTTGCTACCAAAGCTCGAACTGGAGTTATTGACGAGCTTGTCTAACTCAACTGTTTTTTATCAGCAGACGGGCTGTAGATTCTGCCTGGCTGATTACAGTTAGATTGAAACAATCGTTTCCCTTGTAACAAGGCTTAGGCGTTTAGAGCACTTTCGCTAATCCGATCCCCTTTGATTCGAGTGTGCAACATCAGTCTTTCTTGATTGGTTTCGTAAGGTCTTGCTCTGTGCAGTACGCAGCGATTGTCCCAAACGACCAAATCACCTTCGTTCCAACCATGCGTTAAAATTCTGGGTGATTGACAAGAAAAATTCATGAGCTGGTCCAGCAAAGACTCCGATTCTTTTTCAGAGAGCCCAGGAATGTTGCATGCATGCCTGCCAATAAATAATGCCCGCCTTCCCGTCTCAGGATGAATCTTAACAATAGGGTGAAGTGGTGTTTCGCCGTCAAAAAAACCATAGTTCGCACCTATTTCTACATGGTGTCCTATCTTGGCTTGAGAGTAGAAGTATGAATGAAAGGCATTTAGTTCTTCTATTTTTCCTTTAGTGACTGCGTCTAGCTCGTCGTACGCGGAGCGCATGTCAGCCCATTGAGTCTCGCTACCTTTTTCTGGAATCACATGAGCGGATAAAATTGATGCTTTAGCTGTCAGGGCCATATAGGAGCTGTCGGTGTGCCAACCTTCGTTACCTTTGAGTAATTTCATCCGCTCCGAATCCTCAGCATAGAATTCCCCTTTGGGGGTTTTATTTGTTATAGGTATCGTATTTGTACCTTCCATTAAATTTTCGATTTCTCCAAATCTCAGTGAGAAAACTTCTTGCTGCTTTTTAGATAGACGTTGCTCTGGGAAAACTAAGACCGCATATTCAAGGAATGCCTGATGAATTTCCTCCCACTCCATTACAGTTAAAGCTTTTAGGTCTAGCCCACTTATCGCAGCCCCGAAAGTCGGCTGCAGTTTTTTTATCTCCATATATAGCGTCCTCTCCCGCATTTTATTTACGATAGAAATAAACTGTTATCTCTAATATACAAATATGAAGAGCGAAGATCTAACTTAATTTTTGTGCATGGCGGAATCTTATGGCCGATAGGCGCGCGAGATCAATTGCCCGCAGTGTGGAACTGGTATTTGTGTTAGTCGATATCAGTGTCTCCACATAAAGGATATGTTTTCGGTTGCATTTGCTTGATAACTAATCTTGCATTGTCTAGGAGATACAAATAATGCATTTTATTAGGGAGTTTGTTCAGGCATTGTTGAGTAACACGCTGATAGTGTTGGATGAATACTTTTAGTGACGTATCATCAATGAAGCCTCTATGTTCTAAATCAAGTTCTGATTTTTTTTGAGCAAGTTTGTGTTCCTGCTCCCTCCGCCACTGGTAAACACAGTTAAAAGAAGGGGCTTGTAACATTACCCATAGGTCGATTAATTCAAAAAGTTGAGGGTATTTTTCGCCGAGTGCATTGTTTACATACTTACGCCACCGACCGTCGGAATCATGCTCTCGCTCCAGTGAGTTTATGGGCAATATAAGCTCTTTTTTCGTCTGAGCAGTCGCTCCTAAGCACCACCCTTCGAATATGATGATTTGCCTCACCCCTGTGTACGTAATTTTACTCCTTGGATCCTGATCATCTATTGCTTTGTCGAACACGGGGATACTGATGGCCTTTTGGGTTATATCCTTCAGTGCTTTGACAGTATTTATGGCTAGCGATACGTCATGCGTTCCTGGGACACCGCGCGTAGCTAGCAATGGATGTACTGTGTCTGCTAAATTTACGCGTTGAACTTTACTTAAATAGAAGTCATCAAGAGAGACTGCTAGTGCCTTGATGTCATGTCGGCGTTTTAACATTGTGCACAAGTAATCTGCTAGGGTTGATTTACCTGAACCCTGGCAACCATTGATTCCGATCACTAGAGGCTGACCCTGCCTACTATAAGCCAACGCTACGATTTTATCGAGAAGTGGCAAAAAGCATTTGCTAGCCTTTTCTAAGTAGCTAATTGTTAATTGATGCCTAGATAAAAATTTATTCATGAAATGCTCTGAGAGTTGTTGAATGTACAACCAAATTGCGCATAAACTTTTAATAACACAAATCAATAAACTCACATTCGGGTTCAAAAATTAAATAAGGGTTTGAAATGTCACAGTTTGAAGTCGCCGACTTATTTGTATCATATCTTGCTATTACCATAACAATTTTTGTGGCATTTGTATCGACGACCTCAGCGATACTTGTGGCTGCTTATTTTACTAAAGGTTCGATCCCAAACAAGTTAGCCTGGGTGGTTATTGTTATTTATTCAACTAGCTCTATATTCCTTATTGGAGCATTCCAGCGCACCAGCGAAGTTTTGGTAGCGCTCAGAGTGCAAATGCAGGAAATTGCTCTTTGGCACACTGCAGTTGCTGAAGCTGCTTGGGTGTTACCAACCCTTACAACAATAGCAACCGTAACAATGCTGGTAATTGCAATCGGGGCTATTTGGTATTTTCAATATTCAAGAAGTTCCAAAGATACTTGAATAATGAAATTGTGCTTTGGATGCATGTGGCATTTTCGAACGGGTGGCAAAGAGGTTATGTCTAGCGTGTCGGTCAATCGAAGCTACTAAGGGCATCTAGGTCGTCTATCGCAATGGTAATACGACGGATAAATTCCAGTGATGTTTTAGAGGGCTGCATTACGGGGGCATCAGGTGGTTGACCGAGTGTACCTGACCACCAGGCTAGGGCTGCAAATAGTTGCTGTCGGTACCAAAGAAAAACGGTGTTAAAGTCAAGGCGTGGGCCTCCACGTAAAGCAAGTTGGTCGATATAATACGCGAGCAAGTCGCTCTCCCATAACCTCCTTTTTTCTGGGATAATTGCAGTTGATATACAGTAGGAAAGATCGCGACTACCATTCCCACGTGCTGAGTTCTGCCAATCGTTAATCCCCATCTCTCCATCTGCGCAGATGAACCAGTTTTTTAGATGAACATCGTTATGGGTTATATGACGAGGCATGCTTTCATGCATATCGGCAGCCCTTAAAGTTGCAGGCCAAACTTCCGATTCTCGCTTAAATAAGCGGTCCGGGATCGTTTGTTCTGCCATGGTAAAACCACGAATACATGAGTCCTCGAAACCTGCGTCGAAAGCCGTGACTCGAAAAAAATCTTCCCATTTAGAGAAAACGGACAGTCGGCCATCGAGATCAGTGCTTTCGTAATATTTGCCGTGTAGTTGCGCGAGCAGCCGCATCTGACTTTGGCAATTGGCATAGGATAAGTCAGTGTCCATGGTGCAGAAATCTACTTGATCGCTAAGATCTTCTAGAATGACAATTGAATTTAACGTCTTTTCATCATAGCGTGCAAACAACGGAGGCGGCGCAATGACACCTACTTCAGGATAAAGAATGTTGTAAAAATTAACCTCAGCCTGAACTCCCTCATTCATCCCCAGCATATAGCGAGATTCAAGGCTCTGGGTTCCTTTGCAGAAAATTTTGTTTGTCAGTTTCGCTTCTTTTCCTTTTTGGTTCCATTTGATGAGTATACGTCTTCGGTTTGATGTTCCGTTATCAACTGGGCCGAGCTTGTGCTCTAAAACTTCAGCCCCCGGTACCTGTACTGAAAGGACATTAGTTAGCCACTCATTGGTAATTGAATCATATGTCGGTGGCATGTCTTCCCTTTTTAAAGGGATGATGGGGTTAAGTTGCTCTTCGTGGAATCGGCGCTTAATTTCTTCAAATGTAATCGTCATGGATGAGTCCTTACATGTATTAAACTTATAATTAGCATCCTATATGCAGCCCATGCTATGGGCAAGAGGGTATTAAAATACCTAAAAACTGGAGTAGCCTTGTTAGACATGGTGGGTATATATTGGAGGATATAATTTAAGTTCGAGGAACAAGCGTTCTTGTTTCTTATCGTGCAGTTAACTATGTTTGTACTATGTATTTTCCTTATTTTTTATTTCAAAGGTACGAATTTGATTAGGGCTGGCAGTGATGTGGTTTGCATGCGATGGAAGATCATATTCTTCCTATTATGAAAAAAACGAACTTGAGGAAATAAGAAAATCTAAGGTGAACAGAGAGGCAATATGAGAACAGCAGACGAAATTTTTCAACATCATCTCGAAGCATTTGGAGCAGGTAATATCGAGGAGATATTGTTGGACTACCATGAAATTTCAGTGATTATGTATGGTGAAAAAATTTGGCGAGGAGTAGAGGGTGCACGTGTATTTTTTGATATGTGGCTTAGTGATCTAATTCCCGCGGGTAGCGATTTCAATTTAATAAGCCGAGTATCTAGCGGTGATATGGTATGCATCACATGGAGTGCAGAGTCCGCTAAATATAACTTTGATTTTGGAACTGATACGTTCGTCTTCAAAGAAGACAAGGTACTCAGACAAACGGTTGCGACACGCCATTGGGTGAAAGAGTAGCCATTTTCCTGTTATAGCTCTTTAGACTCTTTCTTAAGGTCGGTAGGTATTGATTTGCGCCGTATGCGACCGATGATGATATGGCCTATAAGAAAAAAGGGTATGCTCGCGCCTGAAGCGATATGGAGATTAGAAATGAAAAGTCGGCTTTCTTCGTCCGCTATATAATATAGGGTATATGCGGTGATAATTTGAAAGGATATCAGCGTGGTTAGTGTCAGACCCAAGTACCTTGAGCGATTCAAATGCCATGCTGCAGGTAAGTGGTTAACCAAAAGCACTCCAAAACACATCAGCATGACAAATGCCGATGCACCGTGCGTCATTAGAACAAACGTTTGAGCTGGATGTTGCGTTACTCCAAAAGCGCTCTCAATTGTTACCCATCGGCTTAAGTAAAAAAATGTTAAACCAGTGAGCCATGAGCACCCCAATGCCATGAACAATATAGCTCGATATTTGATTGGGATTCTGAAATTTATCTTGGTCATATCTAATCCCAAGTGATAGCACCGTCACTGTCTAGAGAGGTAAAACGAACATTGGGGAAGGTATTTCCCCTTAGCAAGTCTGGGCTCAAATATGCGACCTTAGTCAATGCATCAGCTGTCAGACAGCTTTCCGCAAATACTGTTACGCTTTTATTGTTAGGGCGCGTTAAGCTAGCTTGAGAGTCTCGTGAAATTATAGTTGAGCCTAGGTTGCTATAATAGCCTGCACTGGTCGCCGAAGCGCAATTTTCCATTAGGGTTTCGATAAAAGCAGACTGCGGCGACTCCGGATGTCTTATCGAAACGCCTTTGTCATGCCAAGGCCGCATACGTAGATCTCCACCTGCATTAACTGTAATGTCTATTTTTTCATCGACTATATTTACAGCACAGTCAACAGCATAGCCCTTAGCAATTCCGCCGAGATCTAGCAGTACGGGCTGTTTAAAGCGAATCTGTCCGTTAGAAAGCATAATATCTTCCCAGGTGCCAGTCGGAGAGAAAGCGAACCCATGATCAGGTAATAGGTTGTTGGTGATTAGCTCCGGCGCAATAGTAATGTCAAAAACCCCGTTTGTTTTTTTACTTAAGAATAGTGCTTGTTCAATAACAAAGCTCATATCAGTGGATATTTTAACGGGTTGGTGGGATGCGGTTCTATTGATCATGGTTAATTCGCTTTCTGTACTGTGAAAGCTCATTAAACAATCAACTTTTTTTATTGCTGAAAAGGCCATATTACTCGCGTTGATAAGGACTTCGTCACTAGTGTCTGCGGAAACTGTTATTTCTACATAGGTCCCTAAATGCGGCTGACAGCGAGTTAAACTTGTCATTTATATCTCTGCAAGAGCTGGAGTTATCATGGCATAAATTTTACAGAGTTTATGGCATTAGGGAAGTGGGGAGATTCTAATAGTAGTAAATTTTCCTGAGACAATAGATAAATTATCTTTGAATGGGTCGTTGTTGCAGTTACAATTTAGCGCTGATAAAGCAAGCCCTGCTTGGTTTGGTTGATTTTTTAAAAGAAGAGGGGAGGGAAATAATGGTCGCAATAGCCAAAGCAGATGCCATAAATTTTATATTCGATGATAGTCAAATAAGTTGGGGACCTTTCCCGTATGTTGAAAATGCGGAGTTTTCTTTATATGACTTTGATGAGGAAGGTCGAGTCATAGATTTGCTTTTTAAATTTGAGGCAAACAAAAAGATAACGGTGCACACGCATATTCAACAAACAAACATGTTGATTATTCAAGGAGAACTTCGTATTTACGAAACTGATGGTTCGATAAAAGAAGTCAGACGTGCAGGACAATATTTTCGCGGCCGAAAAGATGATACTCATAGCGAAGGTGGTGGGCCAGAAGGTGCTGTGGTTTTCTATAGTATACGAGGTGACGATAGAGAGGAATTGCTTGATGTGATAGATGAGAAAGGACAAGTAATTGCAACTATAAAAATAGATGATGTTCGTGCCATGTGGGAGGCTAAAAGCAAGACGTAGGACGTCTGATGTTGCATACAGCCTAAAATCCGCTGTGGCTGAGATTTAGGCGATTTTATTTCGCTAATCGACTGGTTCGAATGGAACTCCGTGCTGTTCAATCCATGCCCGTCGTTTTTCAAATGGTTGGCTAACATAGTCACGCATGAGTTCCATAGCTTCTTGAGTGACTACGGTTTTTAGCCATTCTTCCGCCTCTATTTTTAGACCTTCTTCGATTGGGAGGTTACCACCTCGAACTAGTGAGCGTTTCGCCGCTGTCAGTGAGGTGCTTGATTGTCGCATGAGACCTTCACCAATTTTTATGGCTCTATCTTTAGCATCAACTGCAATTTCAGTGATAAGGCCCAGTTCAAGAGCTTCATCAGGGCTAACTGTTCGGCTACGAAGTAGAAAATCAAGTGCGCGGCCATGGCCAATAATGCGTGTAAGTAATTGAGAACCTGTCCCCGTTAAGATACCTAAAGCAATTTCAGGAAATCCGATGCGATAATCCCCTTGTTGCGCTACTCGGATGTCGCAATTTAGGGACAGTTCCAGTCCGCAACCCATAGTGTCGCCAGTCATTCCCACTACAATTGGCTTATCTAAGTACGCGAGAGATCTTAACATCGTGTGGTAACCATAAATGAGGGTGTGGGCTGAGGCTCGTAGGAGTTCGGGATCTTTGGCCATTTCGACTAGCTCTTCGACGCTATAATGGGTGATGAAGCGGTCTTTAACCGCTCCAGACAGAACGATTACTTTTACCTCGGGCTGCCGCCAAATCTTTATTAACTCAGAAAACTCTTCGGCTGCGGCGGCGATAAAATAATTGGTAGGGGGGTTTTTATATAGTGCTATAAATAAGCCTGAACGATTTTCTGTGTCCCAGTACTGCATATGATTCTCTCCCCGAGAAACTTGGAGACTCAGTATTTCACGGTGATATTAATTGGTCAAACACAAACGTCCTAATACATGAGAAGTGGACTTTCAAGAGTGGTATGTTCACATAGATCTTAATTTGGGGAACAGAAAATTTAGGGCAGGCTATTTTGCAGATATCAGGGGCAGAATCGCCCGTACCTCAGGTTTTTTAAGATTGACGTGGCCTCATGCCCATCTGTTAGTTTAGAGGACAAAGGTATAGTTCTGATAATTCGTGCTTCTTAGATAAAGTAATCGTGGTAGTTTTTGAGTTTCGCAAAAACATAAGTGCCTCGTAACTTTAGAAAAACGTTAAAAAATAATACGTTATCGTAAAACACTTATAGATGTTATTAAATATGGGTCGCATCGTTGCATTTTTTATTTTCTAATAGCAAGTTTAACGACCTCCTTCTGGTATGGTATAAGTTATTTAATCACAAAAAAAATAAAGGGGCTCTAGTGGATGCCAATAGGTATGAAGCTCTGCCCTAGAGAGGATCTTGGTGGTGGCGATGGCTCTCGTCCTAGAAAAAGGGTGTGCTTATAGATTAGGAAACGTTCTTCAAGTTTATAAAGGTCTTTAATGGATCATTTCGATTTAAATCAACAAACCTATGACTGGTGTGTTCGTGCCTTTGAGCAAGTACGTAAAGTGCTCGGTGTGCGTATCAAAATGCATTCTAAAACGGGACAGACAAATAACGGTAATATTTTTCTATTTAATCATTTCGCACGTTGTGAAACATTTATTCCACAATATCTAATTTACCAGGATACTGGAGCCTTTTGCCGCTCAGTCGCGTCGGCTGAATTTTTTGAAGGCAATACGCTCTTCGCGGGTGTACTACGCGATTTGGGAGTAGTCCCGAACAATCATCCAAATCTCATGGAATTACTTGCGATTGATATCATGCGAGGCCGCAAGATCGTAATATTCCCAGAGGGCGGCATGGTTAAAGATCGTCAAGTCATTGATAAACAAGGCCGTTACAGTATATTTTCTCGACACGCACATGAACGCCGTAAACATCACACCGGCGCAGCGAGACTGGCAATAGGTGTGCACGCGTTTCAACGGGCGATTGCTTACCGTAAAGCGAGTAACGATCAAGCTATGCTCGAAAAATGGGCACGTTCTACCAAGGTTGGAACGGTGGAAGCCTTACTTCAGGCAGCAGCCAGGCCTGTCAATATCGTGCCGGCCAACATAACGTTTTACCCACTTAGGGTCAGCGACAACATTCTTAGACGCAGCGCTGAGATGCTAACTGGCGGGCTCAGTATGCGTGCCATCGATGAGTTAGTAGTCGAAGGAAATATCCTACTTAAACCTACCGATATGGACATTAATATCGGCAAGACAATACCGACCCATGATGCTCTAAGTTGGTACGACCATGCAGTCGCGAAGTATATCGGCCGCCAGATCACAGAGGTCGGAGAAATATTTGACATAGATTTTTTGAACGCCCATAAACTGAGGCGCAGCGCAACCCTTGGTGTTAATCGAACTATTGAGCGCTTGCGAGACGTTTACATGCGCGAGATATATCAAGCTGCTACAGTCAATTTATCTCACCTTGCCTCGTCGATTATTTTGCGACAAGCAGAACAGGGCATCAAGGAGGTTAACGCGTCAGATTTTCGCCTCAATCTGTATCTCTCTATAAAATATTTACAATCGCATAGCGAGGTGCGCCTACATCGAGGTCTATGCAACCCGGATATTTACCGGAATGTATTGAAAGCAGTCCCATCAGCACTCACTAAATTTCTAGATTCTGCGGTAGAGGCAAATTTACTTGAATACAATAGCGAACAATTGCTCTACAAAGATAAACTTCTTGAAGAGCGAGCATTCGACTCGATCAGGTTAGAGAATCCAGTAGAAATCTATGGCAATGAGGTAGAACCTTTATCCGCAGTCTCAGAGGCTGTAAGTCGCGCGCTACAAAGAAGTATAAAGCTCTCTCCGGTGGAACTCGCAGAAGAATTGTTTGATGATGAACTCAAGTCGCTTGCTTGGGACCGCTCAATTTATCAATCGGAAAAGTACGTTGAGATTAACGCACGAGAGACCGCCAATGTCGATCCCGAGCCCTTTCTTTTGTTACCGTCAAAAGCGCGTCGACTCGGAATTGTCTTAGTACATGGCTTTCTCTCCTCTCCGGCTGAGGTCCGCGAATTTGGCGACAAGCTCGTTCAAGCTGGCTATAACGTTGTCGGTGTGCGCCTTAAAGGGCACGGGACATCACCATGGGATTTGCGCGACAGGGACTGGCGTGACTGGCTGACGAGTGTAGAGAACGGCCGCCGCATTATGGAAAACCTAAGCCCATGTTGTGCGCTTGTAGGATTCTCAACAGGCGGCACACTCAGTATCACTGCCGCAGCAGAGCGTCCAGATGGTATTTTAGGTTTAGTATCAATTTGCCCTCCAATCAAATTTCGCAATAAGAACATGCGCTTTGTCCCGCTCATGCATGGCGTTAATCGCATTGTTGAATGGTTATCTGCCTACGAGGGTGTGATGCCGTTTCGACCGAACGATTCAGAGCATCCGTCAATCAATTACCGAAACATGCCGCTGCGTGGTTTATATGAACTAAGTCACCTTGCATCGCACTCAAATAGCTTACTTAGCTCTATTACAAGCCCAATATGCTTCATACAGTCGACGGGTGACCAAGTAGTTAATCCGAAGAGTGCAACTATTGCTTACGAAAAAGTTGGCTCTGCGTACAAAGAACTGCATTGGGTGGAATCTGAACGCCATGGTATTCTCAACGAAAACATTGGTGAGACGCATGAGTTAGTGCTGAATTTCCTCGAACGGCTGGACAACGGAAGCCTGACAAACGAGCTTACCTAAATCTCCTGTTGAGCTGAAAGGGCCTACCTAAGCAGATCATGGGCACCTATCTTCTATTACACTCAATAGTCTCTATCTATCATGCGTTTAGCCAACATGTCTTTTTTCCGCCGAAGACGTAATATCTATTCACGTCAACACATAATGTAGTTGTACTAAAAAAGAAGAAAAGAGCGATGACAAAGGAAATTCTAATAGCCGGTTCTGGCTTTTCAGGTATGTGGGCCGCTCTTTCTGCCGCTCGCGCCGTCTCGTTAGCAGAGAGAGAAAATGAAGTAGATATTACGATAGTCTCCCCTTCACCCAATCTGCACATTCGTCCTCGCTTTTATGAAACGGCATTTCATGAAATGGCTCCAGATATTGGGCCGTTGCTTGCAGCAGTAGGCGTAAAGCATTTGTCTGGTACGGTTGAGTCAGTAAACACCAGCAACCGTGATGTAATATTCAAGAGTACAGGTGGGATTACCTCCACGCAGCCGTACGACAGATTTATTTTGGCGACAGGGAGCACGCTGTACTTGCCAGATATTCCGGGGCTTGAAGATCACAGCTTCAATGTCGATCAACTGCAGAATGCTATCGCGCTTGATAATCACTTGAAGAAGTTGGTCGGCCAACCGAGCACAGTCGCTCGCAATACAGTAATTGTAGTGGGCGGAGGATTCACTGGCATTGAGACTGTGCTTGAAATACCACAACGTCTTCGCACTATTCTAGGCAATATTGTAACGACGAGGGTGGTGCTATTAGAGCAGTCTCCGGAAATTGGGCCTGACTTCGGTGGGGGATCTCGGCCATTAATCCAAGAGGCATTTGCCGAGTGCGGTGTAGAAGTTATGGCGTCGACTGAAGTTAGATCGATCACTGCAGATGGGGTAGTTACCGGGACCGGAGAGTATATTGAAACTAATACGGTTATTTGGACGGCGGGTCCAAGAGCTCAGTCTCTAGCACAACAAATCGAGGGCGAGCACGATCGTTTTGGCCGGGTCTGCGCTGATCAGTATCTGCGCGCTAAAGGCGTTAAATATGTATTCGTCACTGGAGACGTAGCGATGGCTGCGACTGACGATAAGGGTCACATTGCATTGATGTCTTGCCAACACGCGCTGAGTTTAGGGCGTGTCTCCGGCCATAATGCTGCAGCCGAGTTAGTTGGGTTGCCAATGCACCGTTATAGTCAACCAAAGTATGTTACGTGTCTTGACCTTGGACCTTGGGGCGCAGTATATACAGAAGGCTGGGACCGGGAAGTTCATCTGCAACGCAAAGAAGCTAAAGAGCTTAAGCGGGCGATTAATACGGAGTGGATTTATCCCCCTGAGCCAGATCGTGACACGGTCTTTGCGGTCGCAAATCCTGATCACGTCATCGTTCCTTAGTAGGAGATGGTTAGAGCGCTTTGTGTCGCCCAGTCATAAACGCCGGGGCCTGATCTCCTTTTTGGTCAAATAATGGACGAGGCCCAAGTGTTTTTAGCTCTGGCATCACAGCGGTCGCAAATAGTCCCATGTTTTTTTGTGCAATGTCTGCATCCATGCCAGCGTAGCTAAAAATTCCAGTGAATCCACATGAATTAGTCTTGGCTTGAATGTCTTTTATTTTTTCATAGCACATGTCTGGGGTGCCCCAAACCTGTAGGCTCATGAAAAATTCTGTCATGGCGTCAAGCCCTTGGCTTTCAATAGACTCTCTTAAGACTTTGTAATACTCGTAACCTTTTGTTTCCTCAAAATGGTTGCTAGTCATTTCATAATGTTTAACAACTGATTCCCAATATCCACCGATATATTTCCGTGCCATCGCTTCTGCGCGCCCAGCATCCTCATTACACATTACCCACCCTGCTGTGTAAGGGTTTGGAGCGCGTTCTCCGTGCGCTTCCATGAATAGTTTATTGTATGACTCCAATTCTTTTACATGTTCTTCCCAAGGTTTCTGAGGAATTACTAGAATACCAATACCGAGTTTAGCCATTATTATTGATGACTCTGGAGAAATAGCTGCAGCATAAGTTCGATCTTTAAATGATCTGAAAGGCTCAGGTCTTATACGAGCCTTTGGTTGTTTTATAAAATCTCCATCGTATTCACAATATCCTTGTTCAAGGCCTTGTATGATCATGTCGGCGGATTCAATAAACCGCTCTCGTGATTCGCCCATCGCAACTTTGAACCCCTCAAATTCCACTCTTCCGAGCCCACGCCCAACCCCGAGTATAACCCGTCCATCGGTCATGCAATCCAGCATAGAAATTTTTTCAGCAACCCTCATCGGATCATTCCAAGGAAGCACAATTACCATAGTCCCCAGTTTAATTTTCTTGCAAGCGCCACCGATCATTGCCAGAAATTGAGTGACGTCCGGAGTCATTGTGTAATCTGTAAAGTGATGCTCTACCCCCCAAACCGATTCAAAGCCTAACTGTTCTGCATTTAGCGCTAAAGATATGTCTTGTTGGTATATCGAGTGGTCGCTAACTCCTTTATTGTTGTTAGGGTTTTGGAATATTGATGCCATTCCTACGTGCATTTTAGTTCTCCTTAAACTTCCTTTAATATTAGTGTGTCTTTTTACTAAATCAATCAAAGCTTAGAGACGACCTAAAGTCAATAAAAAAATAGGCAATCTATAGCAAGACCATCTATTGTGCTCTTTCTTATTTCCCTGTCTTTTTAGTACGATAGTGACTTACTAGTTGATAGAGTGCTGCTAAATAAGACTTACCATTAAGCTAGCGTAAGTTTGTCTTTGAAGAGGGGGAGGACTAATACGAGTACGACGCTATAAAGTGTGTGTCTGCAACTAAGACGCGATGTTGCACAAAGTAAAAAAAAACAGATATCCTAACACTTAAGAGAATGCGCACCGTCTTTCGTCAACTAAAGGAATTGCATAATGGAAATTAATACAGATTGGATTGATCGCTGGGTGGCAGCGATTAACGAGAACAATGCATGCCAAAGTAATGGCTTTATGTTCAACGATTCTTTTACGCTCGAGATATGTGAAAATCGCTACACCTTCCACGTGTACAAAGGAAACATAGAACGAGTCGTGCTAAACGCCGGGCCGCTTGAACCTAGCGCTTTTACGCTCTCGGCGGAAATGCCGGTATGGGAAAAGTTGTTTAGCCAAAATCCACCTCCTATGTATCAGGCAATCTTTTCTGCCATTGGCGCTGGACACATGAAGTTCGAAGGGGACATCCGGCCAGTTTTCCAACAGATGACAACTTTATCTTATTGGGTACAGGCTGCGAGAGAATTAGATAGCCCCGTAGAAATCCCACCCAATTCTGATTGGCAAGATGAGTGGCAGGCGGTTGGTCGCTATACCAACGTGACGATAGACGGCTGCCGGCATAAAGTGTTTTATTTTGAGGCTGGGGAAGGCATCCCTATTTTGTGCCAGCACACTGCAGGTAATGAAAATCGAGAATGGCGTCACCTACTTGAGGATCGAGAACTAACAAAAAAATACAAGATCATTGCCTATGATTTACCTAGTCACGGAAAGTCTGATCCACCATACGACAAAGATTTTTTTGCTGACAATCAATTGCTAACCTCAGACTGGGTAACTCGCTTTATTGTTGAGTTACAAAAGTCTTTAAAAATAGAAAAACCAATTTTTCTGGGCTGCAGCATCGGCGGAGTGATTGCCCTGCATTTAGCTGAATTATTCCCTGAAAAATTCCGTGCGGTAATTGCTCTCGCCGCAGCCGTTCCTACCGCTGGTTTCTTCCATGATTGGTGGATTGATCCAGCGGTCAATTCAAATTTAATTCAGGCAGGCCTAATAGATGCGGTAGGACCAACCGATGTCTCAAAAAGTGATCGCCAAATCAACAGGATCTGCCAAGGAGCACATCCTAAAAGTATGCGCAATGATCTGCATTTGTGGGGTGTCGATAACAGCGATATCGACAGACCAAAAAGAATTGACCCTACCAAAGTCCCTATTTTTATGTATTCCGGAGAATATGATTTCACATGCCCGCCTGAACTTGTAGAAGACTCTGCGAGAGCTATCGGACCCGAAGTACACTATGAAATGTTAGATAATTTAGGTCACTTCCCCATGTGCGAAAATTATCCTCGTTTTAGGCCAACATTATTAAAAACGTTAAATAAAATTGAGTCTATGGAGTAGGCTACGGTAGCATTTAAATGGCACATATTGGCGGCGGAAATTAGTACGGTGGAGAAATGGTGGACCTTATGGTTAAGAATTGGAACCGCTTATATCCGAAGTTTCTTTTCCTTCATAACTACTCAGCGTACAACTCATGAAAGTAACTCTAATTGAAATAGATGGAGGAACTAAGCAGGGAATGTTAGAACCTTTTAGTCTGTGACCTAGCGTTATATAGTGGAATCCTTAAGAAATATTAATTATGTATTTACGGTACTAAATCACTAATTATGGCACAAGACTTCATAAACCTAATTGGTAATACCCCTTTGATAAGATTGAATGGTCCTTCTGAGGAGACTGGATGTGAAATTTTAGGAAAAGCAGAATTTCTGAATCCAGGTGGATCAGTAAAAGACCGAGCTGCTTGGTATATAGTTA